>Ga0189284_100190_pt1 | contig 73846 bp, 70 predicted proteins | sample N32C7minimetaG_FD_130314 | JGI IMG/M metagenome (GOLD analysis project Ga0189284, IMG submission 130314) | Marine microbial communities from the Costa Rica Dome - N32 C7 mini metaG | ecosystem: Environmental > Aquatic > Marine > Oceanic > Photic zone | place: Costa Rica: the Eastern Pacific...
TCGCACAGCTTGCACGCGATGCACCGTTCCTCGCCATTGGGATAGCGGCGCAGCGCGTGTTCACCACGGAAACGCGGCGAAAGCGGCGACTTCTCGAACGGGTAGTTGATCGTCACCTTGGGCTTGAAGAAATACTTCAGCGTCAAGGCATGCGCCTTGAGGAATTCCCAGAGAGTGAAGCTCTTGATGAACTGTGCTGCGGTGGTCACGAGGGTGTTTCCGTTTCTTCGTTTTGTAGACCAATGGAACGGCAGACACCTGCGAAGACCGAGAAGGAGTGATCATAGACAACAATCGTGCTGTCGGTTCCATCACGCGGACACTCATCACACCACTCTACCCGCGCCGACATGTCACCGCCTTCTGATTTCCAGCGATGAGTGCTTACACCGCCCAAACCCATATCAAACTCACTCGAAACTGCTTTTGCGGACCAAGCAGCCGGCTGAACAATCTGCCAATTTCCCTGCAAGTCGTTCTTTTGATACGCGACACCACCGTGGATCTTGAGATCAAAAGCGCGCCCATCAGCGCCGACCAAATGACAAAGCCGGTTCGGCGCTGCAGTCGAAGGGGCGACTTCCAGTTTGGCTGGGAAAATATTCGGTGTCAGAACCTGCTCTGGCTCAGCTTCGCACCCGCCTAATGACACACCGGCAATGATCATCAGGAGCCTTGTCATCCGAAATGCCCCGTCGCCATCAGATAGCCGCTGATGGCCGCTACGAAGAACAGGCTCATCGGCAGGAACACCTTCCAGCCAAGCCGCATCAGCTGGTCATAGCGATACCGCGGCACGGTCGCCCAGATCCAGCTGAAGATCAGGAAGAAACCGAAGGTCTTGAGCAGGAACCACACTATCCCGGGCACATAATACAGCGGTGGCCATTCGACCGGCGGCAGCCATCCGCCCATGAACAGCAGCGTGCACAGCGAACACATCAGCAGGATGTTGGCGTATTCGCCCAGCCAGAACAGCGCGAAGGCCATCGACGAATATTCGGTCTGATACCCAGCGACGAGCTCGGATTCAGCCTCAGTCAGGTCGAACGGTGCACGGGCCGTCTCCGCGAGTGCCGAGATGAAGAACACCACGAACATCGGGAACAGCAGCGGGTTCACGAAGAAGCCGTTGATGATGCCAAGGCCGTGGCCTTTCTGCGCCTCGACGATGCCGGTCATGTTGAAAGTGCCGGCAAACAGAACGACGCACACGAGCACGAAGCCAATCGAAACTTCGTAGGAGATCATCTGCGCGGCTGCGCGCATGGCGGAAAAGAACGGGTATTTGGAGTTCGACGCCCAACCGCTCATTACCACGCCGTAAACGCCCAATGAGCTGATCGCGAGAATGTAGAGCAAGCCGACATTGATGTCCGCCAGCACCACGCCCGCATCGAACGGGATCACCGCCCACGCCGCGAGCGCGACGGTAAAGGTGATGATCGGAGCGAGCAGGAAGATGCCCTTGTTCGCGGCGCTCGGAATGATGGTTTCCTGCAGGAACACCTTGAGCCCGTCGGCAAACGACTGAAGCAGCCCGAACGGCCCGACCACGTTGGGTCCGCGCCGCAGCATGATCGCGCCCAGCACCTTGCGGTCGACATAGATCACCATCGCGACGCTGAACATCACGAGCAGCGAAATCACGATGATCCCGACCAGCGTCGAGACGGTCCAAGCCCATTCATAGGGCATTCCAAAGCCTTGGAAGAACTCGGTCATTGCGCCGGTCCTTTCACCTTATCGTAGATTGCGATCAGAACCTGCAACATGGCAGCGCTGGCGCTGAGATAGGCGAAATCGGCCACACCCCAGTAGATTGCGGATGAGCGGCCAGCGGTGTGCGCCATATTGAAGGCATCATCACCAAAGCCGCCCTGAAGCCCGGAATACGCCATCTCGATTGCAGTCCATTCATTGAGAAAACGCCACCCGCCCAAGATCAAGGCCAGCGCATAAAAAACGTATGGAAGCTTGCGCACAATAGGGGGAAGCTCGGTCATTCCGCAGCCTCCTTCATCTCGTCGCCGTGCAGCAATTCGGTCGAACATTGCTGCATCACCGCGCTTGCGCGGGCGATGGGGTTGGTGAGGTAGAAATCCTTGACCGGATAGGCGGTGATTTCGCCGTCCGCCTTGGCCTTGCTGTCAGCCTTGGGCAGCGCACCGTAATCCGCGAGGCCTTCTTCACCCAACGCCGGAACCGCCTTGATCATCGCGGCCTGAAGCTCGCCAAAGCTGTCAAAGCCGACCGCAACGCCCAGCGCATCGGCCAGCGCGCGCAGGATCGTCCAGTCTTCGCGCGCGTCACCCGGCGCGAACACGGCTTTCTCTGCGAATTGCACGCGGCCTTCGGTGTTGACGTAGGTGCCGTCTTTCTCGGCATAGGAAGCTGCGGGCAGGATCACGTCCGCCGCATGTGCGCCCTTGTCGCCGTGGTGGCCGATGTAGACCTTGAGGCTGTCGGCGAAGGGTTCGTAATCCATCTCGTCCGCGCCAAGGCTGATCAGCACCTTGGGCTTGGCAGAGGCGATTTCGGCCATGCCGCCCGGCACGGTGAAATCGAGCATCAGCGAACCCATGCGCGCCGCGCTCATGTGCAGCACGTTGAAGCCGTTCCAGCCATCCTTCACGAGGCCGAACTTGTCCACCAGCTTGAGCGCCGGGGCCAATGCGCCCTTCGCCAGCGCCGCTCCGCCAAGGATAACCGCCGGGCGCTCGGCTGCCTTCATGGCGTCGCCCAGATCCTTGGGAATGCGGTTCAGAACCTTCAGATCTTCGCCGAGGAAGGTCGCCGGATAGGTTGTCTCCCATGCCGGGCCGATGATGTAGACCTTCGCGCCGTGCTTCACCGCCTTGCGAATGCGGGCATTCACAAGCGCGGCTTCCCAGCGGATGTGGCTGCCCACGATCAGGATGCAATCGGCGGTTTCGATCCCGGCGAGCGTCGAATTGAAATTCACCGCCGCAAGGTTCGACACGTCATAGGTCATGCCGGTCTGTCGCGCTTCGAGCTTGGTCGAACCGCAGGAATTGAGCAGCGCCTTGGCCGCGAACATCGTCTCGCAATCGACCATGTCGCCTGCAACCGCCGCAATTGAGGTGGTGTCCGCCCCGAGATGCTCGGCGATGGTGTCGAACGCCTCGCTCCAGCCCGCCGGTTGCAGCTTTCCGCCCTTGCGGATGAAAACCTTGTCCAGACGCCGTTTGGTCAGGCCATCGACCTGATAGCGGCCCTTGTCGCTCAGCCACTCCTCGTTCACGTCGTCATTGATGCGCGGCAGTGCGCGCATGACTTCGCGGCCCTTGGAATGCAGCGAGATATTCGCGCCCACCGCATCCGAAACGTCGATGCTCAGCGTGCGCTTCAATTCCCAGGGACGCGCCTCGAACGCATAGGGGCGCGAGGTGAGCGCACCTACGGGGCAAAGGTCGATCACATTCGCGGAAAGCTCGTGCTTGGCCGCCTGTTCGAGATAGGTAGTGATCTGCATGTCCTCGCCGCGATACAACGCGCCGATTTCGTCCACACCGGCGATCTCTTCGGAGAAGCGCACGCAGCGGGTGCAATGGATGCAGCGGGTCATGATCGTCTTGATCAGCGGGCCCATGTATTTTTCTGTGACGGCGCGCTTGTGCTCCTTGGTGCGCGAACCCCCGCGCCCATAGGCCACCGCCTGATCCTGAAGATCGCATTCGCCGCCCTGGTCGCAGATCGGGCAGTCGAGCGGGTGGTTGATGAGCAGGAACTCCATCACCCCTTCGCGCGCCTTCTTGACCATCGGCGTATCGGTGCGGATTTCCTGACCTTCGGCAGCGGGCAGCGCGCACGAAGCCTGCGGCTTGGGCGGCCCCGGCTTCACTTCGACCAGACACATCCGGCAGTTACCGGCGATACTTAAGCGTTCGTGGTAACAGAAACGCGGGATTTCCTTGCCCGCCTGCTCGCAAGCCTGGAGGACAGTCGCGCCCGCCGGGACTTCGATTTCCTGACCGTCTACAGTGACCTTAGGCATTATGAGCAGCTCTCGCTTTGGGCAGCGGCCTTCGTTGATGCCGACGCGATCAGTTCTCGAACAACACCATCATTCTGACAGAAATAGACCGGAATGATGTTTGGATCATTTTCGATCAGCGCTTTGTGCTTGCCGATTTCGTACTCAAAGACATCGCGCCACGCGGCTTCGTCGAATTCGTCATAATCGAGCGCGAGGATTGACTCTGCCGCAAAGACAAGTCGATCAAAAATCCAAGCGTACCGGATCTTCTCTTCGTCATTGAGCGCGAGATACGTCTTTTCATCGAGTCCTCCAACAAATAGAGGATATTGAATGCCCAAATCCATGTAATCAGTCCAAAGAACATCGTAGCTTAGTTCGCGGGTGATCCGAATTTGCTTGGCCGTTTCGTTCGATTGCCAGATCAATGTGCCAAGGCCCACGATTAGTGTGACGATAATCGAGCCGGTCAGAAGCAAGTTCGCAATTCCGCCGGAAGCCCAAGCGTTCGTGCTGGCATTGTCTGCCTGTTCTGATTTTTCTTCAGTATTCACTCTGCCGCCTCCGCGAATTGAGCGTTGTGTTCGTGAATGCGACGCTCCAGCTCGGGGCGGAAATGGCGGATCAGGCCCTGGATCGGCCACGCCGCCGCGTCGCCCAGCGCGCAGATGGTGTGGCCTTCGACCTGCTTCGTCACTTCGTGCAGCATGTCGATTTCCTCGATTGCCGCGTCACCCGTGCGCAACCGCTCCATCACGCGCCACATCCAGCCCGTGCCCTCGCGGCAGGGCGTGCACTGACCGCAGCTTTCGTGCTTGTAGAAATAGCTGAGGCGCGAAATCGCGCGGACGATGTCGGTCGACTTGTCCATGACGATCACGCCCGCCGTGCCGAGGCCCGAGCCCAGTTCCTTGAGCCCGTCGAAATCCATCGGCGCGTCCCAGATTTGCTCGGCCGGAACCAGTGGAACCGAAGAACCGCCGGGGATCACCGCGAGCAGATTGTCCTTGCCGCCGCGAATGCCGCCGCAATGCTTTTCAATCAGCTCGCTGAACGGGATGCTCAGCGCTTCTTCAACCACGCAGGGCTTGTTCACATGGCCGCTGATCTGGAACAGCTTGGTGCCCTTGTTGTTCTCGCGCCCGAAGCTGGCGAACCATGATGCGCCGCGCCGCAGGATCGTCGGCACTACCGCGATGCTCTCAACATTATTCACCGTGGTCGGGCAACCATACAGGCCTGCACCCGCCGGGAACGGAGGCTTGAGGCGCGGCTGGCCCTTTTTGCCTTCGAGGCTCTCGATCATCGCGGTTTCTTCGCCGCAGATGTACGCGCCTGCACCGCGGTGCATGTAAACGTCGAAGTCATAGCCCGACTTCGAAGCGTTCTTGCCGATCAGTCCGGCGGCATAGGCTTCGTCGATGGCCTTTTGCAGCACTTCGGCTTCGCGGATGTATTCGCCGCGAATGTAGATATAGGCCGCACGCGCGCGCATGGCGAAACCGGCGATCAGCGCGCCTTCGACCAGCTTGTGCGGATCGTGGCGGATGATTTCGCGGTCCTTGCACGAACCGGGTTCGGATTCGTCGGCGTTGATGACGAGGAAGCTGGGCCGTCCGTCACGCGATTCCTTGGGCATGAACGACCATTTGAGGCCGGTGGGGAAGCCTGCCCCACCGCGCCCGCGCAGGCCCGACGCCTTGATCTCTTCGATGATCGCGTCCTGGCCGCGCTCGATCAGCGCCTTGGTGTTGTCCCAATCGCCGCGCGCCTGCGCCGCCTTCAGGCCCCAGTCCTGAAAGCCATAGACGTTGGTGAAGATGCGGTCCTTATCAGCCAGCATCATGTGACCCCTTTTTCTTCGCCAGCTTGAGCTGACGCAAAGTCAAAACCTGAAATACCAGACCGGCAGCCATCAGCCCGATGCCAATGTTGCGCTCACCCGTGGCCGCGAGCCATGCGCCCGCGCCAAAGCCGACAAGTCCGGCAAACATCAGGGCAAGCGTGCCGCCGTTCATTCCGCGCCATCCTTGTCCTGCGACATGAAGACGGTGCCCATGACAAGAAACGTCACGCCGATGGGCGCAAACTGCCAACCGAGCGTAAGACCAAAGGTGATCGCTAGGCTGAGCCCCAGGATCATGAAGCTGATGCCCAGCGTTTTCTTGTCGGTATTCTGCTCGGTCATCACCATTCGCCCCGGTAATCGTGGTTCTCGGTGACCATTTCCTTGAGCGTGGTGGGCCCGCCGCTGGGTTCGGAGGTGTGACGCCCCGGCTCCTGCGTGCCTGCCTTGGGGGTTTCCCCCTTGGCCAGCGCGTCGAGCACCTTGTCGAGCCGCTCAACCGTCAAGTCTTCGTAATTGTCGTCGTTGATCTGGACCATCGGCGCGGTGGCGCAATTGCCCATGCATTCGACTTCGGTGAGGGTCCAGAGGCCGTCTTCGGACACCCCGCCCTTCACCATCCCGCGCTTCTTGCAGGCGGAAATGATGTCATCCGAGCCGCGCAGCATGCAGGGCGTCGTCCCGCAGACCTGCACGTGATACTTTCCGACCGGCTTCATGTTGTACATGAAATAAAAAGTCGCGACTTCGAGCACGCGGATCACCGGCATATCGAGATACTGCGCCACGTATTCGATCACCGGCAGCGGCAGCCAGCCCTGCGTATCGGTCTCCGCGCCTACCTGACGCTGAGCGAGATCGAGCAGCGCCATGACTGCCGATTTCTGGCGGCCATCGGGGTATTTGGCGATGTGGTAATCCGCCTTCGCCTTGTTCTCCTTCGTCCATTCGAAAGAGCCCCAGCGCGCGCGCAATTCGGGGGTGTCGGGAGCGGGGGTACGGTCAGCCATGCGCCTTCACTCGCTTGAAAAACAAATACCAGACCAAAGTGAGTGCAGAAATCGCGACAACAAGCGCGGCGACTTGTGTCATTCCACCGTCATTAAAGAAGTTTGCCATGCCTGCATTGCCGATAGCGTAAGAGAATCCCGCCACTCGGGGCGCGTTGCCATCAACAAAGAACGATGCGACGAACATAAATGCGTATGCGCCGAAGACCGTAATCACAAAACAAGCGGCGAAGAAAAAAACGAGGGCGCTCACCGATCACACTCCCCGAACACCACGTCGATCGCGCCCAGAATGGCGGTCGCGTCGGCCAGCATGTGGCCTTTGCTCATCATGTCCATCGCCTGAAGATGCGAGAATGCGGTCGGGCGAATCTTGCAGCGGTAGGGTTTATTGGTGCCGTCGCTGACGAGATAGACGCCGAATTCGCCCTTGGGGCTTTCGGTCGCGACATAGACTTCGCCGGCGGGGACGTGGAAGCCTTCGGTGTAAAGCTTGAAGTGGTGGATCAGGCTTTCCATCGACTGCTTCATCTCGCCGCGCTTGGGCGGTGAAACCTTGCCGTCGGTGCTGGCGATCGGGCCGCTGGGCATTTCGGCGAGGCACTGCTTGATGATCTTGGCGCTCTCGCGAACTTCCTTCACGCGCACCATGAAGCGATCATAGCAGTCGGAATTGGTGCCGACCGGAATGTCGAATTCCATGCGGTCATAGACGTCATAGGGCTGCGACTTGCGCAGGTCCCACGGAATGCCCGCGGCGCGGATCATCGGGCCGGAAAAGCCCCATGCAATCGCATCGTCGCGGCTCACCACGGCGATATCGACATTGCGCTGCTTGAAGATGCGGTTGTCCATTACGAGGCTCATCGCGTCGTCGAAAAGCTGGAAGAACCGGTTGTCGAGCCAGTCGCCGATATCGACCAGCAGCTTTTCCGGCACATCCTGATGCACGCCGCCGGGGCGGAACCATGCGCTGTGCATGCGCGCGCCCGAGGCACGTTCGAAGAAGTTGAGGCAATCCTCACGCAGTTCGAACACCCAAAGGTTCGGCGTCATCGCGCCCACGTCCATCACATGCGCGCCGATGTTGAGCATGTGGTTGCAGATGCGGGTCAGCTCGGCGAACAGCACGCGCAGATATTGCGCACGGATCGGAACTTCGAGATTGAGCAGCTTCTCGATCGCGAGAACGTAGGAATGCTCCTGACACAGGGGCGAGCAGTAATCGAGCCGGTCGAAATACGGCAGCGCCTGAAGGTAGGTCTTCTGCTCGATCAGCTTTTCGGTGCCGCGATGCAGCAGGCCGACGTGGGGATCGACGCGTTCGATCACTTCGCCGTCCAGTTCCATCACCATGCGCAGCACGCCGTGCGCAGCCGGGTGCTGAGGGCCGAAGTTGATCGTGTAGTTCTGGATCACATCGCCGTCAGTGGTCGGCGATTCCTCGATGTGGACGCCCATCAGTCGCCCTCCTCTGCAATGTCGAATTCCACCGCGTCGGCGGGGGTTTCGGCCTCGTCTTCGACTTCTTCGGAAGCGGGAGCAGGCGCATCGGCCTTTTCATCACCCGGCAGCACGTAGTCCGATCCTTCCCAGGGGGAGAGGAAGTCGAAAGTGCGCATGTCCTGCGGCAGTTCGACCGGTTCGTACACGACGCGCTTTTCATCCTCGGAATAACGCAGCTCGATATAGCCGGTCATCGGGAAGTCCTTGCGGAACGGATGTCCTTCAAAGCCATAGTCGGTAAGGATGCGGCGCAGATCGGGGTTGCCGTCAAACACTACGCCGTAAAGGTCGAACACTTCACGTTCGAGCCAGCCCGCATTCGGCCACAGCGTCGTGACGGTCGGCACAGGCGTATTCTCGTCAGTCGACACCTTCACCATCACGCGGTGGTTCTTGGTGAGCGAGAGCAGCATGTAGACGACTTCGAACCGCTCCGCGCGATCCGGATAGTCGGCCCCGGCGATTTCCATCAGCTGCTGGTATTCATGCTCGTCACGCAGCGTGCGCAGGACTGTTTCGATATCCTCGCGCTTGGCCACGAGAACGATCTCGCCATGCTGTTCGTGCGCGCCGTGGAGCCACACGCTGACGCTTTCGCCGAGCGCGTCGATCACGCCTTTGTTCGAAGCGAATTTGGGGGCGGAATGGAGAACTGCCATGACTGGTCCTTACCGCTCGATCGTGCCGACGCGGCGGATCTTGCGCTGCAACTGCATCACACCATAGAGCAGCGCCTCTGCCGTTGGAGGGCAGCCGGGCACGTAGATGTCGACCGGAACGATCCGGTCACAGCCACGCACGACGCTGTAGGAATAGTGGTAATAGCCGCCGCCATTGGCGCAGCTGCCCATGCTGATCACATATTTCGGATCAGACATCTGGTCGTATACCTTGCGCAGCGCCGGGGCCATCTTGTTGCACAGCGTCCCCGCGACGATCATCACGTCCGACTGGCGCGGGCTGGCGCGCGGAGCGGCGCCGAAACGCTCCATGTCGTAACGCGGCATGTTCACATGGATCATCTCGACCGCGCAGCAAGCGAGGCCGAAAGTCATCCACCACAGGCTGCCGGTGCGGGCCCACTGGAACAGGTCTTCGGTGCTGGTGACGAGGAAACCCTTGTCGTTCACCTCGGTCTGGAGCGCGTTGAAATAATCCTGATCGGGCATACGCACTTCGCCGCCCTTGGCGGTTTCAAGCGCGGCAACGTCCGGCAGGCTGGTTGGAGGGGTGACTACGGTGCTCATTCCCAGTCCAGAGCTCCCTTCTTCCATTCATAGGCAAGGCCGATGGCAAGAATGCCGAGGAACACCATCATGCCGATCCATCCGACCCATTGCGTTTCGCCCAGGCTCACCGCCCAGGGGAACAGGAACGCCGCTTCGAGATCGAAGATGATGAAGCTGATCGCGACGAGGTAGAAACGCACGTCGAACTGGCTGCGCGCATCCTCGAATGCGGGAAAGCCGCATTCATATTCGGACAACTTTTCCGCATCCGGATTGTGAGCGCCCGTCAGACGCGACACGCCCATCGGCAGGAACACGAAAAGACATGAAAGCCCGAAGGCGATCACGATGAACAGCAGTATCGGTAGATACTGAGCGAGGTCGATCACGGCGATGTCCAAGCGTAATTAATCCCAATGCGGAGCCCCTACGCGCCAAGAACCCCCTGCGCAAGGGCCCGACTCGGGCAAAGCTGCGTATATCTGTTGCAGAAAATCGAACGATCGCCTGCAATAATGTCAATCACGTAGGGAGGCCGGGGTCCCGCCCCGGCCTGATGCACCAAACGGCCTACTTCATCATGCCGGCCGCCGCCTTTTCTGTTGCCTTGCCATAGGGCGGCTTCATCCCGGCCAGCTTGGCAATATCGATCTTGGGCTGGTGATAAGTGCTGCGGGCGTGGCTGAATTCGCGGAAGCCTTCGATCGCGTGATAGCTGCCGATACCTGACGGGCCGACCCCGCCGAACGGCAGGTCTTCCATCGAGACGTGGAAGATCACGTCATTGGTGGTGACACCACCCGAAATCGTCCGGGTCAGCACCCGCTCCTGCTCGCCCTGATCCTCTCCGAAGTAATAGAGGCCGAGCGGGCGATCATGTTCGTTGATGTAGTCCACCGCCTGATCGACCGATTTGTAGGTCATCACGGGCAGGACCGGGCCGAAGATTTCCTCCTGCATCACCTTCATGTCGTCATTGACGTTTTTCAGGATGTTGAGCGGCATTTTGCGCTGGTTGGCGTTGCCGAAATCCTCGTTGCCGGGGTTGACCTCGATCACCTCGGCGCCCTTCTCGCGGGCGTCTTCGACAAGCCCCTGCAACCGCTCGAAATGGCGGTCGGACACGATCGAGGCGTAGTCGTCATTTTCAAGCAGGGTGGGATACATCGCGGAAACCCCCGATGCGACACCCGCCACGGCTTCGTCCTGCTTGTCCTCGGGCACATAAAGATAGTCCGGAGCGAGGCAGATTTGCCCGGCGTTCATCATCTTGCCCAGCGCGATCCGTTCGCCTGCCTTGGCAAAATCCGCGCTGCGGCCCATGATGACCGGTGATTTACCGCCCAGTTCCAGCGTCACCGGAACAAGGTTCTCCGCCGCGGCCTGCATCACCCGCCGACCTGTCGCGGTCGATCCGGTGAAGACGAGATGATCGAAGGGCAGCGATGAGAATGCAGCCGCCACTTCCGGCCCGCCTGTGACAACCGCGACTTCGTCACGGGTGAAGTATTCCTCCACCAGTTCGGCCATCAGCGCGCTTGTCCGCTCGGTGAATTCGCTCGGCTTGATCATTGCACGATTGCCGGCCGCCAGAACCTGCATCAACGGGGCAAAGGCCAGATTGACCGGAAAATTCCACGGGCTGAGAATGCCGATCACGCCCTTTGGCTCATATCGGACCTCGGCCTTGGCCCCCAGCAGGCCCAGCGGGAATTGGACCGGGCGCCTTTCGGTCTTGGCCCACTTGTCCATGTGCTTGAGCGCGTGCTTGCCCGCGCCGACGGTCGCGCCGATATCGGTGAGCAACGATTGCTCCATCGAGCGGTTGCCGAAATCCGCGCTCATCGCCTTGCAGAACGCGTCGGCGTTGTCTTTCACAAGAGCCATCGCCCGCCGGATGCGATCCTTGCGTTGAGACATGCTTTCGGGCCGCGATGCGGTGAATGCGCTCCGCTGCAGCTTCAGCAATTCCTCGAGTTCTGCGCGCCGGTCATCAGCCATTTTTCTCTCCCACTTTATCCCGGTTTCAATTTGCCACCGTTGTGAGGGAAAGCACGGCGGCTCGCAAGTTAATACCAATTGCCAAGTGCTAGCGCGTTGCCATCGGGCGGAGCCGCTCCTAGATCAACTTCAACCAATCTCCCGTTTCCGAATTGAAGGATGCAAACCCATGCCGCACTTCTCAGCCAACGATCCGATTGTAATCCTTTCCTATGCCCGCACCCCGATGGGCGGCATGCAGGGCGCGCTTGCCGATGTATCGGCGACTGATCTGGGAGCGACAGCGGTAAAGGCGGCGGTGGAGCGATCGGGCGTACCGGGCGAGAAGTTCGACCGCACCTATATGGGCTGTGTTCTTCCCGCCGGGCTGGGTCAGGCCCCTGCTCGTCAGGCGACGATCAAGGCAGGTCTGCCCGAATCGGTGCAGGCGACAACGGTGAACAAGGTGTGCGGCTCGGGCATGCAGACCGTCATCATGGGGGCAGAGGCGCTGGCCAGCGGCACGATCGACTATGTCGTGGCCGGCGGCATGGAGAGCATGACGAACGCTCCCTACCTTCTCAAGAAGCACCGTTCAGGCGCGCGCATCGGTCATGACACCGCTTATGATCACATGTTCCTCGACGGGCTGGAGGATGCCTATGAGGAAGGCCGCGCGATGGGCACTTTCGCGCAGGATACCGCCAACGATTACCAGCTCACCCGCGAGGAACAGGACACCTATTCGATCGAATCTCTCGCCCGCGCCAATGCCGCCATCGCCAGCGGCGCCTTTGCCGACGAAGTCGTACCGGTGACATTCTCGACCCGCGCAGGCGAAGTCACTGTCGATACCGACGAACAGCCCGGCAAGGGCAAGCCGGACAAGATCCCGCAGCTGCGCCCGGCTTTTGCCAAGGACGGAACGATTACCGCTGCGACTTCCAGCTCCATTTCCGATGGCGCGGCTGCCGTGGTGCTGACCCGCGAAAGTGTCGCAAGCGCCAATGGCCAGACGCCGGTTGCCCGGATTGTCGCCCTCGCCGCCCATGCCCGCGCGCCAAAGGACTTCACCGTCGCCCCCGTCGGCGCGATCCAGAAGGTGCTCGACAACGCGGGCTGGTCGGTTGACGATGTCGATCTGTGGGAAGTGAACGAGGCATTCGCCTGTGTCGCCATGTTCGCGATGCGCGACATCGGCATCCCGCATGAAAAGATCAATGTGAACGGCGGCGCGACCGCGCTGGGCCATCCGATCGGCGCATCGGGCACGCGTATCATCGTGACCCTGCTCAACGCGCTCAAGCAGCAAGGCAAGAAGCGCGGCGTCGCCAGCCTCTGCATCGGCGGGGGTGAAGCCACGGCGATCGCGGTGGAGCTGGCATGATCCGTTCATTTGCTCCTCTGGCGGGCGCGATTGCGCTTGTGGCTTGCAACGCCGCAGGCGATGAACCGCTGCCGCCGGAGGGCAAGGAACTGGACAAGGGTGTCCAGCCTATGGGTCCGGGCCTCTATGCGGTCGGCGACGGCTCGCAAGTCTACGTCCGTACGCGGCTGGCCACCGACGGCACTTACCAGGATCTCGATCCGTCAGGTGCAGTCGTCGGGTCGGGCAGCTGGTCAAGCATGGACGAGGTAATCTGCTTCGATCCGGCGGGTGATGGGGATGAACAGCAGGAGCGCTGCTGGAGCAATTCTCCACCCGATGAGGACGGCAGTTTCATGACCACTCGAGACGACGGCAGCGAAAGCTATCGAGTGACCCCGCTGGAAGAATAATGCGTCAGGGCGCGGGCTCCATTTCGCCTGCGCCCCACAAACGATCCATCGGCGCCCAACCCGAACGGCCTGCGACATCAACCTCGCAATAGGTTTCCCGGCAGCGCAGCAATTCGCCGATAACTCCCGGCTGCGCCCGCCAGCGCACCGCACTGTTTGCGGCTGGTTCGGCGCGCAATTCCACCGCGCCGCTGCCGATCACCAGCACGCCGAGTTTCGGGCTTAGCTGGCTCGCCGCAACCCATCCTTGCGTGCCTTCGTGGTCCTCGATCAGCCTCCAGCCTTCGCGCAGGCGAATGACCTTCACCGGCAGTCCCTTGCGGCGATAGACCCAATCGATCTTGTATTCCTGGCTCGGCCCGACGCGCATGTTGACCTCGTCAAAGCGCATTGTCGCCCAATAGGGTACCTCGCGCTCCTGAGCGCGCGCCTCTCCGACGAGGATGGTACCGCCAAGAACGATGCTGAGTGCCAGAACGGCGAGAAAACGCAGTGCAGTCATACCCTTCTGATAGCGTCAGCAGCGATTGCGCTTCAAGCAACTTTGCAGCCCTACAAAGCCATTGTGCCAATTCAGGAACAGCCAGCTTGACCACCCCCGCTCCTTGCCATTAGCGCAGCGATTATGGCTCATCCCGATACCGCTCCGCATTTTCCGTCAGGCAAGCCCAAGGTGGTGGTTACCCGTCACCTCATCCCGGGCGTGGAACAGCGGATGAGCGAATTGTTCGATGTCGTGCTCAATCCCGATGACGTGCCGATGACGCGCGAAGAACTGATCGCGGCGATGCAGGACTGCGACGTACTGGTTCCCACCGTCACCGACCGGATAGACGCGGAAATGATCGCGGGCGCTAGCGAGCGCTTGCGGCTGATCGCCAGCTTCGGCGCGGGGACGGAGCATATCGACCTTGCCGCAGCCGCCGCTCGCAAGATCATCGTCACCAACACGCCGGGCGTGTTCACCGATGACACCGCCGATCTTGCCATGGCCGGGATTATCGGCGTGCCGCGCCGCATCCGCGAAGGCACGGCCTTGGTGCGCCGGGGCGAATGGACCGGCTGGGCCCCTTCGGGACTGCTGGGGCGCAAGCTGGGTGGCAAGGTTTTGGGCATTATCGGCATGGGCCGCATCGGTCAGGCCGTCGCCCACCGCGCCCGCGCGTTTGGCCTGCAAGTCGCCTATTACAACCGCAAGCAATTGCCACAGGCGGTCGAATCGATGCTTGGCGCACGGTTTGTTTCCGATCTCGACTCCCTGATCGCCGAGTCAGACATCCTCACCCTGCACTGCCCGCTGACTGCGGAAACCCGCGGGATGATCGATGCGCGCCGGATCGCGTTGATGAAGCCGGGCGCGAGCATCATCAACACTGCGCGTGGGGAACTGATCGATCAGGAAGCGCTGATCGCGGCGTTGCAATCGGGCCACCTCGCCGGAGCCGGTCTGGACGTGTACCCGGACGAACCCAACGTCGACAAACGCCTGATCGAACACCCCAACGTCATGACCCTGCCCCACATCGGCAGCGCCACGACCGAGGGCCGCGAGGCATCGGGTGAAAAGGTGGTCGCCAATATCCAGTTCTGGGTCAACGGCCACCGCCCGCCCGATCAGGTGCTGACGGCGCTGGTGGGTTAGATGCGTAACGCGAACAGCTTGTTGAATTCACCCGCCTTGTATCCGGCGAAATCGCCGCAGGGTTCAAATCCGAAACTGCGGTAGAGCGCGGTTGCCGGCTCGAACAGCGGGCCGGAACCGGTTTCAAGCTTGATCTCGGCCAATCCCAATTCTCGCGCCCGTTCGATCAGGTGCGACAGGATCGCTCTTCCCGCCCCGGTCCGCCGCGCATCGGGATGGGCGCGCATCGACTTGATCTCGGCAAAGCCCTCGTGCCGCTTGAGCGCGCCGATCGCCAGCAACGCTGCGCCGTTCCACGCAGCGTAAACCTCCATATCCGGTCCCTGAAGTCCGGACAGGTCCAGCGCGTGATTGGTCCCCGGCGGCGATCCTTCGAACATTTCCCGCGTGTGCAGCGCGATAAGTTCCGCCACTTCCGGTTCCGACAGATCGCTGCGGCGGATCTCCATTTGCGCCACGCCTAGAGATTGTCGAGTTGCGGCATTCCCAGAACGTGGAAGCCGCCATCGACATGGATGATCTCGCCCGTGGTGCAGGCCGCCGCATCGGAGCAGAGATAGACGGCGGTTCCGCCCACCGCTTCGAGCGTGGCATTGCTGCCCAGCGGCGCGTTTGCCTCGGTATGGCGATAGGTGCGGCGCACCCCGCCGATGGCGCTCGCGGCGAGCGTCTTCATCGGGCCGGGGCTGATCGCGTTGACCCGAATTCCGTCGCGGCCCAGATCGTTGGCGAGATAGCGCACCCCCGCCTCAAGCGCGGCCTTGGCCATGCCCATCACGTTGTAATTGGGCGTGACGCGGCTTGACCCCAGATAGCTCAGCGTCAGCAAGCTGCCGCCATTGTCCACCATCATCGGATGCGCCCGGCGCGCGACTTCGATCAGGCTGTAGGCCGAGATATCCATAGAATTGCGGAAATTGGCGCGTGTCGTGTTGAGGATGCGCCCGGTCAACTCGGACTTGTCCGAATAGGCGATCGCGTGGACCACGAAATCGAGCGTGCCCCACCGTTCCTGCAAGGCGGCAAAAGCCACGTCGAGCGAGGCGTCATCGGTGACATCGACATCGAGCATCAGATCCGAACCGACGCTTTGCGCCAAGGGCTCAAGCCGTTTGCCGAAGCCTTCTCCCTGATAGGTGAAGGCCAGTTCCGCTCCTGCATCGGCGCAAGCCTTGGCGATGCCCCATGCAATCGACCGGTCGTTGGCAACGCCCATTACAAGGCCGCGTTTTCCCGCAAGCACGCCCATGTAAGCTCCCCTCCCTTAGCGGCGCCCTGGCCGCGACGTCATCCGTGGAATTTCGACAGCAGCATTGTCCCGTTGGTGCCGCCGAACCCGAAGGAGTTTGTCATTACCGTATCAAGCCCGGCGTTCTCCACCAGTTCGGTGGCGATCTCCTCCGGTTTCAGTGCCGGATCGAGAGTTTCGACATTGATCGACGGAATGATGAAGTCATGCTCCAGCGCGAGCAGGCAATAGACCGCCTCCTGCGCGCCGGTTGCGCCCTGACTGTGGCCGGTCATCGACTTGGTCGAGCTGACAGGAGGCGTCGAACCTTCGCCGAACACGCGGCGCACGGCTTCGATCTCGCCCACGTCACCCACCGGGGTCGAGGTGCCATGCGCATTGATGTAGCTGATCTTGCGATCCGGGCCCAGGGTCTTGAGCGCGCCCAGCATTGAACGTTCACCGCCCTCACCCGAAGGAGCGACCATGTCGGCCCCGTCGGAAGTGGCGCAAAACCCGGTAACTTCGGCATAGATCTTCGCGCCGCGCGCCTGTGCGTGCTCCAGCGCTTCGAGCACCACAATCGCCCCGCCACCGCCGATTACGAATCCGTCGCGGTCGGCATCGAAAGCACGGCTCGCGCGTTCCGGCGTGTCGTTATACTTGCTCGACATCGCGCCCATCGCGTCGAACAGGCAGGACAGCGTCCAGTCGAGCTCTTCGCCGCCACCGCCGAACATCACGTCCTGCAATCCCAGCGCGATCTGCTGCGCGGCCATGCCGATGCAATGCAGCGAGGTGGAACAGGCCGAGGTGATCGAGAAATTCATGCCCTTGATCTGATAGGCCGTCGCCAGATTGGCGCTGACCGTCGAAGACATCGTCTTGGGCACAGCGAACGGCCCGATCCGCTTGGTCGAACCGTTCTGAAGCACCGTCTGGTGGGCCGCCAGCATCGCCGAAGTCGAAGGGCCGCCCGATCCGGCGATCACGCCGGTCATCGGATTGACGACATCCTTTTCCTCAAGGCCGGCATCCGCGATCGCTTGCCCCATGGCGATATGGGCATAGGCTGCCCCTGGTCCCATGAAGCGCAGCGTGCGCTTGTCCACGTGCTCCGCCACATCCAGCTTCACCGCCCCTGCAATCTGGGAACGGAAGCCATGTTCGGCCATGTCCTCGTTGAAGGTGATGCCGGACTTGCCGGCTTTCAGCGAGGCCAGAACCTCGTCTGTGTTGTTGCCAATCGAGGATACGATCCCCAGCCCAGTTATGACGACGCGACGCATAATCCGTATTGTGCCCCTGATCCGATCACGCTTCTGAAAGCGCGACCTTCATGTCCTTGACTTGATAGATGACTTCGCCATCGGCTTCGACGCGGCCATCGGCCACACCCATGGTGAGACGGCGGGTCTGAACCGCCTTGGTAAAATCGACGAAGTATCGCAACATCTTGCGATCGGGCCGCACCATTCCGGTTAGCTTGACCTCGCCCACGCCCAGCGCATAGCCGCGCCCCTGCCAGCCACGCCAGCCAAGGTTGAAGCCGGTCAGCTGCCACAGACCGTCAAGGCCGAGACAGCCGGGCATGATCGGATTGCCGGGGAAATGGCAATCGAAGAACCAAAGATCGGGCGTGATGTCGAATTCGGCCACCACATGCCCCTTGCCGTGTTCGCCGCCATCGCCCGAAATTTCGGTGATGCGGTCCATCATCAGCATGGGCGGTGCGGGCAATTGCGCGTTGCCGGGGCCGAACAATTCACCCCTTGAGCATTTTAGCAAATCGTCCCGGTCAAAGCTGGTTGGGAAGTCAGTCATCCCCTGCGAAGTCCCCTAGTCATTATTTCTCTTGGCCGCCGCGCCTAGCACCCTGCCGGGGGTATGGAAAGGGGCGGCTGAGATTGTACCCACGCCCGTCAGCGGGCTTTGCAAAGCCGCGCGCTCAGCCGTTGCTGCAGGCCTTGATCGCGGCGGGTTCAGTGCGCACTTCGCCACGTTCGAACCGGGCGAAATAGCTCTTGAGATCGGGACGCTCGACAAATTCGGTGAGCTTGAAGCCGATGGCTTCGAATTCGCAGAACAACAGGCCCGGCGCGATACCGTGGCGACCGGTCGGGCGATCGACATCGACAACGATGATCTGTCCCCCTTCGGCCAGCGCCGGCCAGACGCGCCACAGGAAGGCGTAAGGTTCGGTCACCTCGTGATACATGTGCACGAGGAATATCCGGTCGAAACTGTCGGCGGGAAGTTGCGGGTCGTCCGCCCGGCCCAGCTTGATCGAGATGTTTTCGAGCCGCTCGCGCTCAACCCGTCGACCAAGCCGCTGGAGCGCTTCGGAATCGATATCCTGTGCCAGCACCCTCCCGTCCTCGCCAACCCGGTCTGCCAGACGCACTGTGTAATAGCCCTCGCCCGCGCCGATATCGGCGACGGTCATCCCTGGACGGATATTGGCGAGGTCCATCACCGCTTGCGCCTCGCCGCGTTCGTCACGGGCGTCCTCGTTCGAGAACTGGTTCGAAACGACCGCCGAAACGGGCCGGTCCGGCAGCGGGAATTCAAGCGCCGTTTGCGGGCGGTTGGGATCATCGGCAAGATTGTCGCACGCCCCCAGCGTGGCGGTGAGCAACAATGCGGATATCAGCGGGCGGATCAACATGATTGGCGCGGTGTTAGCCGCAGTCGCAGGGCTAGGCAAAACCGAAATTCGCCTTTTCCCTGCCCTGCCTCAAGGCTTCAACGGGCCGGTCAGATCAACCCGTCGCCGTTCAGCGACGCGCCCGTCGACCACTTCGGCTTCGACCAGCTCGGTCGCCATCAGGCCGTAGACCTTTCCGCCTAGGAAGATCGGACGGGCATTGCCGTACCAGTCGATGCAGGACACCTCGCAATCATAGCCTTCACCGGTCTTGACCTCGTCTTCGGGCGTCGCCCGGATCAGTCCGCCGTCGGCCAGCATGCCCGCCGCGTCAAAACCGAGGAACGACAGGTCCGACACATCCGAATACCACCACCAGCCACCCGATTGTTCTTTGCGCGCGACGGTGGGAACGCCCAGCATTCCGTCTCCGGCAAGGGTATAGGTCGCGTTGAAGGCGTGGCTTCGGCTTTCGCTCTCGTACCGCCCCGGCAAATGCGCCGAGCTGCGGATGGCGGACGCGCCCGGCTCCAGCCCGATATAGCTGACGCGCAGCCCGCTCTCGTCGGAATAGCCATTGGCGATCACCGCCGCTTCGCCCATCCGTTCAAGCCGAACCAGCGAATGGCCGATACTGATCGTTTCCGCCTGCTCAGGGGTATCGACCGGCACCGCATGGATCACATTGCTCTGGGCGCTGCGTTCCGCCTTGCCATCACGCGGAGGGCGGCGCGAATAGCGATCACGTCCGCCATAGACGATCCAGTCGCCGACAAAGCGGTTTTCCGCCGTGTTCGCCAACAGGCTGGGAAGCCGTGCGAATTCGCTTTCGCGCGCCGCGATGTAACGATCACGGAACTTGCCCTGTGACGCGTTCATCAGCGCGAATTCCTTGGCGATATCATCATCGGAGCACGCGTGGCGATAGAAGCTGGAAAGCGCCCGGAAGCGCGTGCCCGTCGCATCCATGCCGAACTGGTCGATCGGCATTCCCCGCGCACCCAGCACCTCAACTTCGCCGCGTCCGATCGGCATGCGGAACACCGCTGCCGGTGGCACCTCGCCAAATCCGGCAGACGGCGTACCGATCTGGCATTCGTTCCAGTCCAGCTCATCCCAGCTGACAGCCGAGGTCCACAGGTAAACCGCATCAGGGGTGACATACATCTCGGCCGGGTCGGCCCCGACAAAACCGGTTGTTTCGCAGCTTAGGCCGCGTTCGATCACTTCGCCAAGGGGGCAAACCGATACGGTATGGACCCAAGGCTCCTTCACCCCGAACACCGGGCGATAGATGTCGCGCACGTCCAGCACGTCCTTGCCCGTTCCTTCGTTGTCGTAGAAATCCTCCGCCCCGGTCCAGCGGCGGATCACCGGGCGATTGCGGCGGCTGACCAGATCGGCTGCCTCGTACGGCGTGTAGATCACCAGCCTGTCGCCCACGATGCGCGTCGCGTAATTGTCGACATCGTAATAATCGTCGGAGGATATCAGGAAGACCCCGCGCACGCTGACCTTGCCCGTTTCCTGATCGAGTCGCAGCACGGTGATTTCGCTGGCATCGTCTTCGTAGGAATAGGCGGTGACGATGATCTGATCGCCCTGCACCAGCATTTCGTCATACCAGTCCGCGCCGATGGGATCGCCATCCTCATCCTTGCGATAGACATCGGTGCGATCGGTCAGGGTCATGGTGGGATAGTGCACGGCAAATACCCGGCCATCCTGCAACACCAGCAGGTACTGCCCGATCAGCTTGACGATGTCCCCTTCATCGACGCTGGCAACCTGGACATTGGTGATGCTGTCCGACGTCCCCGTGGTGCTTTCACTACTGACCGTTGTGACGGCCATCGGCATGCTTTGCGGACTGCTGGCGATCCGTGCACCGGTAACAATGACGGTCTGGTTCGCGCTGTCGTCGGGGCAATCCTCCGGCACTGCGCATTCGGGTGGAGCTTCGGCGGCTTCCACATCCTGCAAGGCCGCGACAACGATTTGCGCGCCCTCGCCTTCGCTGAAACGCCGCCGCCGTTCGCGTTGACGCAATTGCTCGACCGAACGCAGGAAGCGGCGAAATTCGACGTCGTTTTCGAAAGTCTCGAACTCAGGCGTCGCGAGCCGGCGGTAACGGCTGTCCTGATAGGCTGGAGTCTCCCCCGCTTCGGGATTCGCGAGCGAGGGATCAGTCTTTGGGAAGGCTTCGGGCGGAAGCGTGCGGATATCCTCGGGCAGCAGGATCGTCACGTCACCGGGGGACTGCTCCTTCTCCTTGGCTACCGTAGTTCCCGCAAGCAGCGTCGCCGTAACCAGCGCCGCCCCGACCTGCACCAAACGCAATCCCGCCATGCCGTGCTCCCATGTTTTGGGAGAGGCTATTCCAAAACCCCTGATTTACAACAGGTTTCGTCCGGCAACTGGTCCTGAAAAAGGACTATTCGACGTCTTCGATCTCGACCTTTTCGCCCGTCACGCGCTGCGCCAGCGCCGCCGAGATATACTGGTCGATATCGCCATCCAACACACGATCTGGCGAGCTGGAGGTAACGCCGGTGCGCAGGTCCTTCACCATCTGGTACGGTTGCAGGACGTAAGAACGGATCTGGTGGCCCCACCCGATCTCGCTCTTTTCCTGATACTCGCCCGATGCCGCCGCTTCACGCATCGCCATCTCGCGCTCGAACAGACGCGCCTTCAGCATGTTCATCGCGGTGGCGCGGTTCTTGTGCTGGCTGCGATCGTTCTGGCTGGCGACGACGATGCCGGTCGGCTGGTGGGTGATACGGACGGCGGAATCGGTGGTGTTGACGTGCTGACCACCGGCACCCGACGCGCGGTAGGTGTCGATCTTCAGGTCGGCCGGATTGATTTCAATATCGATATCGTCGTCGATCACCGGATAGACCCACACGCTCGAAAACGAGGTGTGGCGCTTGGCCGCGCTGTCATAGGGGCTGATCCGGACAAGCCGGTGCACGCCGCTTTCGGTCTTGGCATAGCCATAGGCGTTTTCGCCCTTGATCAGCAGGGTTGCCGACTTGATCCCGGCCTGATCGCCCGCCTGATACTCCACCGTCTCTACCTTGAAGCCGCGGCGTTCGGCCCAACGCGCATACATGCGCAGCAGCATTTCGGCCCAGTCCTGCGATTCCGTGCCGCCCGCACCAGCGTGGATTTCGAGATAGGTATCGTTGCTGTCCGCCTCACCCGAAAGCAGCGCCTGCACCTTGTCGGCATCGGCGCGCTCGGCAAGGCGGGCAAGGCTGGCAAGGCCATCGTTGACGATGCTTTCCTCGCCCTCGGCTTCTCCCATCTCGATGAATTCGATGGCATCGGCCATTTCGGCGGAAATCTCGTTCACGGTGTTGACCGCGGTCTCGAGAGTTTTCTGCTCGCGGCTGACCGCCTGCGCTTCCTTGGGATTGTCCCACAGCGTCGAGTCCTGGACACGCGCATTAAGTTCGTCGAGCCGACGCAGGGCGCGCTCCCAATCAAGCGATTGCCGCACCAGACCAAGAGCCGCCTCAATCCGGTCGATATGTGCCTGGGCCTCGGCCCGCATAGGAAATCCTCAATAGCAAAGTTGGCCGCCCCGCTTAGCGCAGGGCGAGCGTTTGTAAAGCGATGCGGGAAGGCTCAGCGCGATCGCAATCAGTCTTGCAGGCTATTTGGAGAGCGCGCGAACCGCCGCAAGGGTGCGTTGCACATGGCCGCGGTAATCGCTGTTGGAATGGACGAAAGCGATCTGCCCATTCGGCGCGATGACATAGGAGGTGCGGCTGGAAAGCCCCGAATCGCCGAGCGCCACGTCATAGGCCGAAATCAGCCGTTGGCTGGCCACGCCCACAGGGAAGGCATCGCGGCATTCCTCGCGGCTGAAGCGCTTGAGCGTTTCGATGTCGTCATTCGACATTCCGATCACGCTGGCCCCGGCGGCGCGAAATTCGGGCATGGCTTCGGCGAAGGCGTTGGCCTCCAGCGTGCACCCTTGGGTGAATGCCTTGGGGTAGAAATACAGCACCACCGGCCCACGCCGCAGCGCCGCCTGCAACGAGAAGCCGAATTCCTTGCCCGCCAGTGCGGCATTAGTCGAAAAGCTCGGTGCGTCCGCCCCAACCGGAAGCTCGGCCGAAGCAGGGGCGGTGAAGGCGAATGCTGCGACCATGGCAGCGGCGATGATGCGGATGCGGTTCTTCATGCCATCACAACCTATGAGCACGCTTGCGGTTTCCGGGAAATTTCGAAGCTGGCGGCAATCAGTAGATGCCGCCCTGCTCCTCGACAAAGTCGCTTGGTTCGCCGTCATTGCCCTGGTCATCCTGTCCGGCCGCGCGGCGCGAGGCGCGGATCAGGTTGAGGATCTCGTCACGCTTGGCGGCGATTTCATCCTGACGCGTGGCACGATCCGGTTCGGTATCCGGCTTGAACGCTTCCCAAATGACGTCACCGCGAGGATCGCCTGTCGGCCAGCCATCCAGCACCCTTTTGCCGGTGCGACGGTCGACGCGGACCATGCGGATGCCGTCCGGCGCGACAGCGGGCAGATCAGACCAATGATCGCGCGAATTCTGGATCAGTTCCTTGATGATCGGTGCGACGATGGTGCCGCCATAGGCATAGCCGCCCATGTTGCGCGGCGTATCAAACCCGACATAGGCTCCGGCGACCAGTTGCTGCGTCCCGCCCACGAACCACACGTCCTTGGGGCCGCTGGTTGTCCCGGTTTTGCCGAACAGCGGCAGGCCGAGATCGTTCAGCACCGTCGCCGTGCCGCGCGTCACCACGCCTTCGAGCATGTGCATCACCTGGAACGCGGTGCGCGGGTCCATCGCCTGTTCGCCCTTCAGGCCGAAACGCGGCATCGCGCTGCCATCATATTCCGCCATGTTGCAGCCGTTGCAGGCGCGTTCATCCGCCCGCCAGATCACCTTGCCGCTGCGATCCTGGACGTAATCGATCACGGTAGGCTGGTTCAGCCGCCCGTGATTGGCCAGCGCGGCATAGGCAGCGACCATCTTGGAAACGGTCGTTTCCTCGGAACCCAGCGCGGTCGCGGCATACGGATCGGGGTCTTCACTGATGCCCAGATTCTCGATCGTGTCGACCACGTTTTCCATGCCCGCCTGCATACCGATCTGGACGGTCATGATGTTCTGCGACTGCTCCAGCCCGTAGCGCATCGGGAACTGCCCGGCGCGCCCGCCGCGGATGCATTTCTGACCAAGCTGGCGGCCCTGATAATAGCAGAACTGGGTGTTATCGATCTCGGTCGAGGGGGTCATGCCGTTGTCCAACCCGGTGGAATAAACGAACGGCTTGATCGTCGAACCCGGCTGGCGATTGGCCTGGGTGGCGCGGTTGAAGTCCGAAAGGCGGTGATCGAACCCGCCTTGCATCGCTATGACCCGGCCGGTTTGCGCCTGCTGCACCACCAAGCCGCCTTGCGCCTCTGGAATGGTGCGGACGCGGAAACCATTGCCCTGCGGCGAGACGGCAATGACATCGCCCGCCTTGAGCGCATTGGGAAGGTTGGTCAGCGGTGCTTCCGAACCGTCGGAAAAGCCGATAGTCGCCGATGCACCAGCCCGCTGCGTCACCACTCCGACACGCCAGTCCTCGTAATTGATCGAAAGGTATGAGCTGGCAAGCTGTCCTGCCCAATTGCCTTCGCTCACGTCGATGGTTGCGATCGGCCCTGCCCATGCGCGTCCGCCGTGATAGCGCAGCAGGCCTCGGCGCAGCGAATCCCGCGCGGCTTCCTGCATTTCCACATCAAGCGAGATCCGCACCCACAGGCCACCGGCGTAGACGCTGTTTTCGCCGTCCTCCGCCGTCTCGCCAAACTGAGCGATCAACTGTCGCCGTACTTCTTCAAGGAAATAGCCCGCATCCGCGCTCGTCTCGGCACGCTGGTTCTTGAGCCCCAAGGGCTTGGCAGCGGCTGCCGCGCGTTCGGCCTCGGTAATGAAACCATTTTCTTCCATTTGCTGCAGCACGAAGTCGCGCCGCTGCATCGCGGCCTGTTCCTGACCGCGCCGACCATAGCGTTCAGGTGCCTTGGGCAGGATCGCAAGGAACGCAGCCTCATGCAGTTCCAGATCGCCCACGTCCTTGTCGAAATAGGCGCGCGATGCTGCCTGGACGCCGAACGACCGACGCCCCAGCGGGATTTCATTGAGGTAGAGCTCGAGGATTTCCTCCTTGCTCAACACCCCTTCGATGCGGCTGGCAAGGATCATCTCCTTGAGCTTGCGCGTGACCGAATATTCATCGCCCAGCAGCAGGATCTTGGCGAGCTGCTGAGTGATGGTCGAACCGCCGACAGCGCGTTCACCCGAGCCGAATTTTATGGCGTAATCGAACACGGCATTGGCAGTACCGGTGTAATCGACGCCGCCGTGGCTGAAGAACGTCTTGTCCTCTGCCGAAAGATAGGCCTCGATCAATTGCTCGGGGAAATCGGCATATTGCAACTGCACGCGGCGTTCGCGCGCGTAAGAATGGACGATCTCGCCATCGATCCCGCGAACAACGGTAGGCAGCGGGGTCTGGTAATCGGCAAGGCTTTCCGCTTCGGGCAGGTCACTGGCAAGGAACATCCAGACGGCCACCCAGACCACGATCAATCCGGCAAAGGCGAAAGCAGCCAGTTTGAACAGCAGGCTGGAACGCCATTTCTCGCCAAACCACGCGACCGCCATCGCGGTATCGCGCGACAGGCGAAAGCGGAAATAATCGACAAAGGGGGCGGTGCTGGTCTCGGTCATTGAGAGACGCGATCTATCTTGGTTTTACCGGGATTGCTAGCGGCTTGGGCCTGCCCAAGTCACGGTTCGGCGCGGCGCGCAAAATAGACCCGGATCGCCCGTGCCAGAACATCGGCATATTCGGCGCGCCCTTCCTCTGTCATCAGCCGGGTGCGATCTGCCGCATTCGTGACGAACCCGCTTTCGAACAGCACGCCGGGCACGTCAGGCGCGCGCAACACCGCCAGCGCCGCCGAACGGCGCGGTTGCGGATGGAAAGCGATCCGTCCTTCGCCCTCGCGCGTGATCAGCGAAGCGAATGCGACCGCGTCATCCTGCGTGCGCTGCTGCGACAGTTCGACAAGGATCGCGCTCACCTGTTCGCTTTGCCCTTCGATGGTGATGCCGTTGAGCCGGTCTGCGGCGTTCTCCCGCTCGGCAAAGCGGGCGGCGGCTTCGCTCGATGCCTCGTTGGAAAGGGTGTAAACGCTTGCCCCCGCGACATCGCTGCGATCCCCGGCGGAATCCGCATGGATCGAGAGAAACAGGTCAGCGCCGAGCTGGCGGGCGATTTCGGGACGATTGGCCAGCGCGATGATACGATCATCGTCGCGGGTCATCGCCACCCTGATGCCGCCTTCCTCCAGCAATTCGTCGCGCAGCTTGAGCGCGAGCGCGAGAACGATCTCTTTCTCCATCACCTGCGAGCCATTGGCCGATCGCCCGATCGAGCCGGGATCGCGTCCGCCATGCCCTGCGTCGATCACAACCAAGGGGCGTGTCGGATCATCGGGGCCAAGGATTTCGGGCAGGTCCAGCGGCTCGACTTCGGGATCGAGCAGGAAACGCAATACGTAATCGCGCCCCCATTCGGGTACGGGAATGGCGATGCCCGTTGCCATCGCACCGCCTAAGACAAGGGCGGGAACGGCAAGGATCAGCAGAAAGAGAGTGCGCACACTCATGATTACGATTGCTTAGATTGTTGCGCGGTAGAAGCGCAATAGAGTTGCGGCGCGAAACCCACGGTGCTAGCCACCGCAAATGAAACGGGGCGCGCTGCAACACTTGCGGCATTCCCGCGTTTTCATTCGCAAGGCAGGCACATCCCATTGGGGTGATCGCCAGCGCCACACAACAGGTTGATGCAGTGACGAGACGCTTCTCCTCGCAAGGAAACACCCGCCGCCTTACCGGCGCGGGCGCATTTGCGAGTCGCAGCGCGGACACATTCCGCAATCCCGCCGCAGCAGACACGATCATTGCGCCCTTCCCGGCATTCGGGGATCGCGCAGTCACCACTAACGGGCCAACCATCGCATTCGCGCAAAGGCGGCCCGATTACCCACAAATGACACGCCCATCCCGCCGCACGTCGGCGTCAGGAAGAGGCGTCTGGAGATTACTACATGGCAACGCGCATGCTTATCGATGCGCGCCACTCGGAAGAGACCCGGGTGGCGGTGCTCAAAGGCAACCGGATTGAGGAATTCGATTTCGAATCTGCTGAACACAAGCAGATCAAAGGCAATATCTATCTAGCAAAGGTAACACGGGTCGAACCGTCGCTTCAGGCGGCATTCGTCGACTTTGGCGGCAATCGCCACGGGTTCCTCGCCTTTAGCGAAATTCACCCCGATTATTACCAGATTCCGCAGGCGGACCGCGAACGGCTGCTCGCCGAAGAGGCCGAGGCCGCCGAAGAAGAAGCGCGCTTGCGCGCCGAGGAAGAGGAAGAGGGCATCGCCCCCGGCGACGAATACGACGCCGAGGATGAAAGCGCCGAAGCGCTGGCCGAAGATCTGGCCGAAGACGGCCTCGAAGAAATCGACACATCCGACAAGGATCAGGTTTCCACCATCGAAGACGGCGAATCCGACGACGATGATGATGGCGACGATGAAGACGAAGACGATGACTCAGAAGAAGGCGAAGAAAGCGGCGCGGAAGGCGATGAAGACCGCTCACGCCGTGGTCGCCGTGGTCGGGGCCGTCGCCGTCAGGGCAAAGGCGACAAGGGCAATGGCAAGGGCCGCAGCCGCGCCAAGGAAGTCGACGAAGTCCGCGCCAAGCGCATGGCTCTGCGTCGCCGCTACAAGATTCAGGACGTCATCCAGCGCCGTCAGGTGCTGCTCGTCCAGGTCGTAAAGGAAGAGCGCGGCAACAAGGGCGCTGCGCTGACGACCTATCTCAGCCTCGCAGGCCGCTACACCGTGCTGATGCCCAACAGCAGCCACGGCGGCGGCATCAGCCGCAAGATCAGCTCGACCGGTGATCGCAAGCGGTTGAAGCAGATCGTGTCAGACCTGAAGCTGCCCAAATCGATGGGCCTGATCGTGCGCACCGCCGGGCTTCAGCGTACCAAGACCGAGATCAAGCGCGATTTCGATTATCTGGCACGGCTGTGGGACGAAATCCGCACCACCACCCTCGCCTCCACCGCGCCGGCGTTGATCCATTCGGACAGTGACCTGATCAAGCGCGCGATCCGCGACATCTACAATCGCGAGATCGAGGAAGTCGTTGTCGAGGGTGAGGAAGGCTACAAGAGCGCCAAGGCGTTCATGAAGATGCTGATGCCCAGCCACGCGCGCCGGGTGAAAGCCTATTCCGACCCCGTGCCGCTGTTCCAGCGCTATGGCGCGGAAGACCAGTTGCGGGCGATGTATGATCCGATGGTTCAGCTCAAATCGGGCGGCTATCTCATCATCAACCCGACCGAGGCGCTGGTGTCGATCGACATCAACTCGGGCAGGTCGACCAAGGAACACGGGATCGAGGCGACCGCGCTTCACACCAACCTCGAAGCAGCGAGGGAAATCGCCCGCCAGTTGCGTCTGCGCGACATGGCCGGGCTGGTCGTGATCGACTTCATCGACATGGAATACAATTCCAACGTCCGCAAAGTCGAAAAGGCGATGAAGGAAGCGCTCAAGAACGATCGCGCGCGCATCCAGGTTGGCCGCATTTCAAGCTTTGGCCTGATGGAAATGAGCCGTCAGCGTCTGCGCACCGGCGTCCTAGAAGCGACCACGCGCGAATGTCCTCATTGCGACGGTTCGGGCCTTGTCCGCACCGCTTCTTCTGCCGGTCTTTCCGCGCTGCGCCTGATCGAGGACGAAGCCGCCAAGGGCAAAGGAACGGTAATCAAGCTGGGCGCCAGCACCGAAGCGGCGATCTACCTGCTCAACGAAAAGCGTCATGAGCTGGTCGAGATCGAGACCCGTTACGGCGTCACCGTCGAGGTCAAACCAGAGGGCGAGGACGAAGGCGCGAAGATGAGCGTTTCGAGCCACGGCCCGCCCCCGGCTCAGGCGCCCAAATTTGATCCGATCGTCGATGACGATGATGACGACGAGGAAATCGAGGAAGAGGCGGAAGAGGATTACGCCGAGGAAGACGACGATCAGCCGCGCAAGAAGAAGCGTCGTCGTCGTCGCGGTGGCCGAGGCCGCAACAAGCGCCGTGAAGACGATGAAGGCGGCGAAAACGGCGATTCCGAGGCTTCTGAAGACGACGCTGACGGCGCATCCGAAGAAGGCGGGAACGCCTCTGAAGCGAGCGAAAACAACGAGGAAGGCGAAGAGAAGCCCAAGCGTCGCCGCCGCCGTGGCGGTCGCGGCCGTCGCCGCAAGCAGGGCGAAGGCGAGGCTGGATCGGAAGATCAATCGGATGACACCGGAGACTCTGCAAGCGAGGAAGCTCCGGCCGAAGACACCCCTGCAGAAGCAGCCGATGCTCCGGCAGAGGAAGCCCCCGCCGAGGAAGCTCCGGTTGAAAAGCCCAAGCGCAAACGTGCCCCACGCAAGAAGAAGACCGACGAGGTCGAAAGCGTGAGCGAGGATGCCCCTGCCGAGGAAACCCCCGAAGCGGCTCCGGCCGCCGAGGAGGAAGCTCCGGCAGAAAAGCCCAAGCGCAAGCGCGCCCCGCGCAAGAAAAAGGTCGAGGAAGAAGCCCCTGCGGCGGAAGAGGCTGACGCCCAGCCCAAGGCAGAAGCAGCCCCTGCCCCCGCCGAGGAAGCATCCGAGGCAACCGACGGCGATACCGCTGCCGAAGGCAAGAAGCGCGGTGGTTGGTGGCAGCGCACCTTCGGTGAGTGATCGCTGATTGATCGGACAACAGAAAGGCCGGGAACAAAGCGTTCCCGGCCTTTCTTGTTACCGCCCGCGCCGCTGCGTCAGATACCCGGCTTTCTCGCCACGCCCCATTCGTTCCACATCGCGAAACGCGGAGCCTTGGGCATGTAGCCCTGCCCCAGTGGCTCGACTTCGAACCCGGCTCCGCGAAAGGCAGAGCCGATCGGACGGGTCAGGTGGCATCCCCCGGCAAGCCGCTTCCACACCGGCTCGATCCGGTCCTGCCAGCGGGCGACATCGGTATCGGGCGCACGGCCATGTTCAAGGAACAGCGCCTGCCCGCCGGGCCGCAGTATGCGCAGCATTTCCGACAGGACCTGCGCCTGATCCTCGACCGAGCAAAGTGTAAAGGTGCAAACCACCGTGTCGAATGAGCGATCAGGAAAGGGAATATCCTCCCCCACGCCCTGTTTGAGCGTTGCCGGCCAGCCTTTGTCCCGCGCAGCAGCCCGTGCCGCATCCAGCAAGCCTTCGTGCGGGTCGATCCCGGCATAGGATGTGATCGAGGCTACATCATAGAACTGGTGGTTGATCCCGCCGCCACAGCCCAGCTCGAACACATCGCCCCGCGCCCGCGGCACGACGAAGGAACGCCGCTTCATCACCTGACCCGTGCCACAGGCACAGCGGATCAGTCGCGGCATCACATTTCGATCATACCAGGCGCCAAGCCCCATCGCGTGCATCCCATCCTGTCGCTTTCGCGCAACTTTCCCCAATTCCTGCGGCTTGCCAAGCGGTTTCCCAATCGCATTGCCTGCTCAAATTCGCTAGCAACAGCCATGCGAAACGGTTAATCGCGACGCTCCAATCTCGAGGTTTCAGGATAATATGACCACTTCAATCGAACCCCTGCGCATTCCTGAGGAAGACAAGGAGCGCGTGCGTCTACTGTTCATGGCGAAGCACGCGTTGTGGGGCGGCGGGATGCATCCGGAGGATGGCAACCACGCGATCTACCATCACGAAGTGCGCACGACGCTCGAAAACCTCGGCCTCAATATCCAGTTCGCCAACAGCTATGATGTGCTGTTCACCCGCCCGGATGTCGATTTCGTGTTCCCGCTGCTCAATCGCGGCGGTTTCGTGAACAGCGAAATGCTGATCCCGGTCCTGTGCAACATGCACCGCATCCCCTACCTTGGCGCGATGCCGTTCCTGCGCGGTCTGGGCGATGACAAATCCGTGTCCAAGCTGGTTTGCACCCATGCCGGCGTGCCGACCGCACCGTGGTTCTGCTATCGCCGCGGCGCCCCTGTGCTTGAAGCTGACCTGCCGCCCTCACCCGAAGGTCGCTGGGTGATCAAGCCCAACGCATCGTCGGCCAGCTGGGGCATTTCCGATGCCTTCGACTGGAACGGCGTGACCAACGCCATCGCCGACATCCACGGACAGGGCCACGATGCCATCGTCGAGCCGTATCTGGACGGTTACGACGTGCAATGCGCGTTCATCACCCTGCACGGCGAGCCGACTGCTCTGCCGATGCTGTGGTACGAGCGCGAGAACACGCAAAAGCTTTGGACCTATTACGAAAAGCGCGATCTGGTGCCCAACACCGAAAAGGCAGCACTCAAGCGTTTCGACCACCCAGAACTTGCACCCAAGATCGAGGAAATGGCAAAGAAGGTCGCCCGCGAATTCGTGCCTTTCGATTATGGCCGGATCGAATTCCGCGTCGATCTGAAAACGGGCGACATCAATTTCATCGAGATCAACCTGAACTGCAATCTGTGGTCGGAAAAGGTGATGGCAAAGGCTGCGGCGCAGGCCGGGTTCAGCCATGCCGATCTGATGGAAACGCTGCTGGCGGAAAGCTGGCGGCGCAACGCCCTGATCGCGGGGTAGTTTCAGACAGTCAGGCCGGGATTTCGTCGCCTTTGTAATCGAACACCCGGCCCGATTGTTCGGGGCCAAGTGCTGACAGCACCCCGAGCAGATTGGCCGCCGCCACATCCGGCGCGGTCAACTGCCCGTCGGGCAGGTTCGACTGGAACGGCTGCGACAGGCGGCTGTCCACCGTTCCCGGGTGCAGGCCGACGATGACGCCATGCTTGTGCGTGCGTCCCATCTCCAGCGCGAAATTGCGGATCAGCATGTTCAGCGCGGCTTTCGAAGCGCGATAGGAATGCCAACCGCCCAGACCATTGTCGGAAATCGACCCCACGCGTGCAGAAAGGGCCGCGACCACGAAACGGCGATCGCGCGGCATCAGCGGCAGGATGTGCTTGGCAACCAGTGCCGGGCCGATGGTGTTGATGGCGAACACTTCCGCCATCGCTGCGGGATCGAGCCGCTTGTAAGTCCGCTCAGGCCCGGTGCCGTCGGCAAGGGTCAGGACACCGCTGGCGATCACCACCCATTCGGGCGGATCGGCTTTAATCATCGCGGATGCGTCGGCGATGGTGCCTTCATCCTTCAGGTCGAAAGTGAAGGGTTTGAAAGGGCCGCGTGTCGGGGCAGTCCCTTGCCGCGATCCCGCGTAAACGGTTTCGCAGCCGGCCTGCGCCAGCGCCTCGCACAGTGCGAGACCGATCCCGCCGCTGCTGCCGAAGACTGCTGCAGTGCGGGGGCAAGCCTCGGGCCAATTTCCTACTCTTTCCATATGCTCTACAGCGGAGGAATGCGCATGAAGTTCCCGAAAACCTGCCCTGTTGCGGCGATCAGGCGGCGAGTGATCGAAAGTTCACACATGGCTCCACCTGATCGCTCTTTTCATACGCTTTATCAGAGGTTTGCAGTGATTCCGATATTTTCTAAAACACCCCTTTCGGTGTAACACCGGGAGCCACGATTGAATGTCATGCAAAACGCCTCACAATCCTCGCAACACTGGCGGCTTGCCTCACCCGGCACAGGCGCTAAGTAGAGGCGGGGCAACCAGGGATCATAGATAACAATGGCGACTTTCACCCTTCCGAAGAACTCGACCATCCGCAAGGACGGCAAGGTGCACAAGGCGAACGGCGGCAAGCGTGTTCGCTCGTTCAAGATCTATCGCTATGATCCCGACAGCGGACAGAACCCGCGCTATGACAAGTTCGAAATCGATCTTGATGAATGCGGCCCGATGGTTCTCGACGCGTTGTTCAAGATCAAGAACGAAATCGACCCGACGCTGACCTTCCGCCGTTCGTGCCGCGAAGGGATTTGCGGGTCGTGCTCGATGAACCTCAACGGCAAGAACGGTCTTGCCTGCACCACCGCGATCGAAGACCTCAAGGGCGAAATCCGGATCACTCCCCTGCCCCACATGGACGTGATCAAAGATCTGGTGCCCGACTTCACCCATTTCTACGCGCAATACGCCTCGATCCGTCCGTGGCTGCAAACCGTCAGCACCACTCCTTCGGGCAAGGAGCGGCTGCAGACCCCGGAACAGCGCGAAAAGCTGGACGGGCTATACGAATGCATCCTGTGCGCGTGCTGCTCGACTTCGTGCCCGTCGTACTGGTGGAACAGCGACAAGTTCCTCGGCCCGGCAATCCTGCTTCAGGCCTATCGCTGGCTGGCTGACAGCCGTGACGAGATGACGGGTGAGCGTCTGGATGCGCTGGAAGATCCGTTCCGCCTGTATCGCTGCCACACCATCATGAACTGCGCGAATGTCTGCCCCAAGGGGCTTTCGCCGGCCAAGGCCATCGCCGAAACCAAGAAGATGATGGCAGAGCGCGCGATCTGATCCGGTGACGCTGAAAGACGACGTATTCGAACACGGCCCAGACCCCGAAAATCCGGGCTGGCGACACTGGAATCTCAAGGACCAAACCCTGTTCAACGGCGCGGTGATGGGCAAGCTCATCACCCGAGTCGACCCGGACGGGAAAGCGCGCCTGCGGATGTTCCCGCAGCGGCATCACCAGAACCTGCAAGGGATCATCCACGGTGCAGTCACGCTTTCGCTGATCGACATCGCGCTGTTCACCACCATGCACAATATCGGCTCGGGCAATGCCGGGCCATCGGTGACGCTGGAGCTTTCAACCCAGTTCGTGGGCGGCGGCGATCCTGATCGGCCGATGGACGCCGTTACCGAAATTGTGCGGGAAACCGGCAAGCTGGTATTCGTGCGCGGGCTGGTGGAACAGGAGGGAGACGTTGTCGCCTCTTTCTCCGGCATCGTGCGCAAGATGCTGCCGCGCGGGTGACGGCGGCTTGCTATGCCCGGTCTGATCGCCCGATACGAACAACTGATCGCCAATGGCGAATTAAGAGCCGATCCCGATCAACGCCGCGCGGCCGAACGGCTCAACCGGCTGCAGCAGGAGCTTGAGGCAGGGCCACCCAAGCAAGGGCTGTTCACCCGGCTGACCGGAATGGGAACAGCGCCCCCTGATCCGCGCGGCGTTTACCTGTGGGGCGGTGTCGGGCGCGGCAAGTCGATGCTGATGGACCTGTTTGTCGAAACACTCGCCATCCCGGCCAAGCGGCGGGTCCACTTTCACGAATTCATGCTGGAGGTCGATCGGCTCGTCGCGGAACAGCGCAAGGCCGGCCTCAAAGACCCGTTGATCGCGGTAGCACTGCGCATGGGCGAGCAATTGCGATGCCTCGCATTTGACGAAATGGTCGTCACCAACACTGCCGATGCGGCGATCATGGGGCGCTTCTTCACCGCGCTGATCGAGAGCCGCACGGTCATCGTCACCACCTCCAACCGGCCCCCGCACGATTTGTACAAGGACGGGCTCAATCGCTCGCTCTTCCTGCCCTTTATCGATCTGGTCGAACGCGAGTTAGACGTGCTTTCGCTTAACGGGCCGACGGATTACCGGTTGGAACGGATCGGCGGGCTTGCGACGTGGCACGAACCGATCGGCGATGAAGCAACGGCTCAGGTGCGCGAGGCGTTCTTCCGGCTCACCGATTTCGCGCCTGAGGATGCCGCCAATGTCCCCAGCGGCGAACTTGATCTGGGCGGCGGCCGCAAGCTTCACGTGCCAAAGAGCCTCAAGGGCGTGGCGGTTTTCAGCTTCAAAAAGCTGTGCGGTGAGAACCGCGGGGCGGCCGATTATCTTGCGATTGCACAGGCCTATCACACGGTGATTCTCGTCGGGATTCCGCGCATGGGGCCGGAAAACCGCAATGAGGCGATCCGCTTCACCAAGCTGATCGACGCGCTGTATGAAAGCCGGGTCAAGCTGTTCGCCACTGCTGCGGCGAAGCCCGACGATCTCTACCGGTCAGGCGACGGTGCCTTCGAGTTCGAACGCACGGCAAGCCGCCTCAACGAAATGCAGAGCGATGAATACATGGCGCTAGGCCACGGGCTGGAGCGATAAGGCGGCCTTAAGCCGCGGCCCTAAGCGGCTGCAATGCGATCCGCGAGCCGAGCCTGCGCGGCCACGAGGCGGCTCATCACTTTCAGATCCTGTTCGCGCAGTTGCAACGCGGTGTCAGCCCACATCTCGGTGATCCGGTTGAGCTCTGCCAGTTCCAGCTGCCACACCCGCTTGATCGCGCGGCGCGAACCCACCAACCCCGCGTGACGGCGATCGGAACGCTTGATGAAATCGCGCACCGCATTCACCCCGTCACCCGGTTCGGCGAGATGATGCACAATCCCCAGTTCGTACATCTGCTCGGCGGTGAAAGTCTCGTTCGAGACGATGATCCGGTCCGCCATCGCACTGCCCAGCTTACGAGCAAGCAATGCATGCGCACCCATGCCAGGGTAAAGCCCGAACATGATCTCAGGCAGGCCAAAGGTCGATTGCCGCTCTGCAACGATGTAGTCGAACGAAAGCAGCGCTTCGAAGCCGCCCCCCAGAGCCGTGCCCTGCACCAGCCCCACTGTCAGCATCGGAATGCCCAGCGTCTTGATATTGCGATCCAGAATTGCACAGCAACGGTGGCCATATTCCACCAGACCCGCACGATTGCGTTCGCGGATAAGACGCTGGAACAGGTCGAGATCGCCGCCAAAGCAGAAAACATCCGGCGAACGGCTGCCAAGCACGAGATATTTCAGAGGCACCTTGCCCGGCCCAAAGCCGGATTCGATCAAACTCTGCCACTGTTCGAAATCATTGAGCATGGCCGGAGTAAAACTCGGCCGACCTTCGGGATTCATGAATGTCCAAAGGGTTGCACTGGTGTCTTCGTAAAGAACATCCAGTTCCTGCAAGGCAAAGAGTTCATCCGGTATTGAGGAATGCAACACACTTTCGGCAAGCAAGTCTTCTTCGCCTGTGAGAGGCACTGCCTTGCCCGCGCTGCTATCCATAACCATCACTCCGCCTGGACGCTTACCCACGTGGCACTCGCTGGATACCGCATGAGCTTCACGACCTTTTTGGTCTGCGTTGCGCAATCCTAATCCAGCGTTTGTAATGGAAGCAAATGATTATTTCTCTTTATCGGACGAACCGAGTCTCAAATCGGGTCAGCCTAACCCAAGATCATGCCTAAAAATTGCTTAACTGTGGATAACCGCAAGTATTCGCGGCGATCACATGGATGCGCCAAGCCTAGCGAGGGATTTCTCGAGCATGAGCAACTGCCAGAGTATTCTCGAATGGTCGCTGCGTCCGGCAATATGAGCTTCGGCCATCCGCGAAACGGCTCCCGGCTGGAACCACCCGGATTGCGCCAGCATCGAGCTTGGGCCTATCGCGCGTGCCTGCGCGCTGAGAGGCCCGCGGAGCCACTGTGCGATAGGGGTCACGAAGCCCTGCTTGGGCCTGTAAAGAATATCCAGCGGAAGATACCGTTCCATGCACTTCTTGAGCAGGAACTTCCCCGTTGTGCCGCGCACCCGCATGCTCTCGGGCAGGCGCGCGGCAAATTCGATCAGACGGTGATCGAGCAAGGGCTCACGCGCTTCGAGGCTCACGGCCATGCTGGTGCGATCGACCTTGGTCAGAATGTCACCGGGTAACCAGAATGCCAGATCGGCATATTGCGCCCGGTCCAATCCGCTGCGGGCGGGCGCATTCCGCATCAGGTCTATCAATTCGGCTTCAGCATGGAAGCCGCCGAGATGTCGCATGAACCCGGATGAGTAGAGCGAATGGCGCTGCTGGGCGGTGGCAACCGAAAGGCCCCGCGCATAACCTTCTTCCCCGGTTTCGGCGAGCGCCAATAGCGTTGCCTTGGCCCGCAGAGGGCGCGGAGCCCAATCGGCCTTGGGCCAGACCCTGCCAAGTGGCCCGAACAGCGATTGGCGCATACCATACGGTATCAGCCGCCTGACGCGCTCTTCGTTGTGATGGAACACCTGCCTGCGATATCCGGCGAAGGCTTCATCTGCGCCATCGCCTGACAGCGCGACCGTCACCTTCTCGCGGGCAAGCTGGCACACCCGCCAAGTGGGCAAGGCAGAGGCATCGGCGAAAGGTTCGTCAAACATGCCGACCAGTCCGTCGAGGGCGGCAAAGTCATCGGGATTGACTGTGCGGGCTTCGTGCTGCGTCCCGAACAATTCGGCGACCTGGCGCGCATAGCCGGTTTCATCCAGCGCCTCGACATCGAAGCCGATCGAGCAGGTGCGCACAGGTTCATCGCTCGCCTCGCTCATCAGCGCCACCACGCTGGAGGAATCGACCCCGCCCGACAGGAAGGCCCCGAGCGGCACATCGGCGACCATGCGCGATTGCACCGCTTCGCGCATCAGATGGACAAGCTGGGCCGAAAGGTCTGCCTCGCCACCCTTGATCCGATCTGCAAAGCTGATGTCCCACCACCGGCGCGTCGCAGGCACGGGCTTGCCCTGTTCAAGCAGCATGAAATGCCCCGCAGGCAGCTTCTCCACTCCCGAAAGGATGCAGTGCGTATCGGGGACATAGCCCCACGCAAGATAGGCATCGATCGCCTGATGGTTCACGCGTCGCCGCAACAAAGGATGAGCCAGCAAGCCTTTGAGCTCCGAAGCGAAAGCGAGGCTACCATCGGAAAGGCGAGCCATATGCAACGGCTTTACGCCGACCCGATCTCGCGCAAGCAGCAGCTGGCGCTTGTCCAGATCGTAGAGCGCAAAGGCAAACATCCCATTGAGGCGCGACAAGCAATCGACGCCCCAGCGCTGCCAAGCCGCAAGAATGACTTCGGTGTCGCCTGAGGTGCGGAACCTTGCCCCGCCCTTTTCCAAATCGCTGCGCAGTTCACGGAAATTGTAGATTTCGCCGTTGAAGACGATGACTGCGCGCCCGTCCGCCGAATGCATTGGCTGCGGCGATCCTTCGAGGTCTATGATCGACAGGCGACGATGGCCGAGGCCAACCCCCGCATCGGTCCATACTCCAGCCCCGTCAGGGCCGCGGTGCACCATTGCATCGCACATGCGCTCAACCCGGACAGGATCGACCGGCTTGGGCGTTTCAGCATGAAAGATACCGGCGATCCCGCACATGATGGGAGCGGCGGTTAGCCGATAGCGGCCGGGCCGACAATCGTTGCGACAATCGCTGCCATGATTGCGAGCCCGGCAAGCCCGGCAAGGATCACCGCCGGAGAAGCCGCCTTGCCATCTAGCCGTTGCAGCACAGTTAGGCTGTCGATCTCGGCAGGGGTCCAGCCATAATCCTCAGGCTCGCGCTCGAAATAGCGCCATGCCGCCGCCAGCAGGACGGAAACCACGATGGCGAAGAAGATCCAGCCATAGAAAATGTGATCGAACCCGGCGGCAAATTCGACGCCTTGGCTTTGCGCGATGTAGATCGTTCCCCATGCGCGGATGCCGTTGGCGATAATGGGCACGATGATCGAAGCCAGCATGAACAGCGCACGCCGTTTCCAACTGTTGAACCGTGTAAAGCACACCAGCACCGCCAGCGTGATCATGGCGACAAGGAACCTCACGCCGGAACAGGCTTCGGCAACGATGAACAGGCCGACGGGCGTATCGATATAGATGCCGTCGACCTCGGCGGGGATGCCGCTCCAATGGGTCAGGGCAACGGCAATGTCGGCAGTGATCGATTGCAGCGCCGGGATGAACTCGTCCCCGAACGGAACCAGAAACGCCCCAAAGCACAGCGGCAGCGCGAGGAATGCCGACACGCGGGGTCCAAGGGCGGCAATCACCATTCCCTGAAGCGCTCCGACGGCACCTGCATGGGCGATGATGTTGATCCCGCTCGCCCGGCCCACCAGCCACAGCGCCAGACCCGCGGCCACCACTGCAAGACCCGGAAGCCAAAGGCGCGGCGAAAGCTTCGCCAGTTCCTCGGCCTTGATCAGGACCAGCCATGCGATGATGACCGGAACGATCAGGATGTGCGTATAGGTGTCGATGTTCCACCATTGGTGCGCCATCTCGCCCCATTCGCGGAACGTCACCGCCATCAGTGCCAAGGCACCCGCCAGCAAGAGCGCGAGCGGACCACGCCATTGTTCGGGCAAGCCCTTCGCGAGACGACCCTGCTGCCATGCGTGAGCGGTGGTTTCAGGCTGCATTACGTGCTCCTTCGCCTGCCTCGGCGACCAGTGTTTCAAGCGGTGCCAGCATTGCATCCCAATCGTGCGAGCCGAGGACGAAGGCTCGCGCATGGGCACCCATCGCCATGCCATCGGGATCATTTGCGAAGTGGGTCTTGAGCCGTTCGGCCATCAGGTCGGCATCGGCTACGCACTGCATCCAGTGAAGGCCGTCAGTCGCTTCAATCCCCGTTGCCGCTTCGGGAGTGAGCAGAACCGGCTTTGCCATCGCCATCGCTTCGAGAACCTTGTTCTGAACCCCGCGCGCAATCATCAGCGGCGCCAGCACGACATCTGCCGCGGCCACAAAGGGGCGCACATCGGGGACTTCGCCCCATACGGTGATCCCTTCGCGGTCCGAGCGCGATTGGAGCGCACGTGTGGGATTGCGCCCCACGACATGGAATTCGGCTTCTGGATATTCGCTCCTGACCCTCGGCATAAGCGTGTCAGTCACCCACAGCGCGGCGGCTTCATTGGGAGGATAGTCCATCTGTCCGGTAAAGACGAAGTGCGGCCCTTTGCGGTCTGCAATTCCGGCATGGGGCTTAACCGTGTCCGGATCGAAGAATTGCGCATCAATGCCATTGCCCAGCACCCGAACATCGGCGAGCAACGGGTTGGTAAGCCGCGATTCGAACAGCGCCGCTTCGTTGTCGCTAATAAGGATGGTGGCATCGGCTCGCTGGGCAAGCCGTTCCTCCTCACGCGCCAGCAGACGGGCTTCGCGGGCGTTGATCCAGGCCCGCTGACCGGCCTTGGCATAGGATTCGAACTTGGCGCTATCGACATCGCATAGGTCGATGATCACGCGGCCCTTGAACCCATCCGGCACGTATTGGCCCATTTGGCCCGAAAACACGACAATCGCCGATATCGGTTGGCAGGCGAGCGTTTGCTCAACCCATTGGGTAAGCCGTGCACTGTGAAACGCTGTGAGGCTGACAGGCTTTGCCGCCAGCAATGCCTCGACCCCGGCCAGCGCCAGCGGCTTGGTGCGATCGACCACACGATGGCTCGCTGCGATATCAGCCAGTTCGCCAATCGCTTCGCGGTCGGCATCGCTTTCGGCAAAGCAACCGACATGGACGGGTGCTATGCGCGCAAGCTTGCGCAGCAGGTGGTGCGCACGGATCTTGTCACCGCGATTGGGCGGGAACGGGATGCGATGCGCAAGGAACAGGATATCGCCCATCACGCTGCACCTAGGCCAGATCGCGCGCGATGAAGGGGCCGATGGCATTGGCTAGAGGCAGCGGAAGCTTCTTCCAAAGCTCGATACGGCTCGAATAGGAAGCGCTGGTGGGATCGATATTGCGCGCCTGAGCACCCGGCGCAGTCCATTCGCAATAGGTCAGCGGTTGTGGCTCGAAACCCCAGTTCTTCTTGAAATGGAAAGGGCCGCTGCCGGTCTTGGAGCGCCCGAAATCGAACCGGGTCATACCCTTGCGCCGGGCGTGCAGCATCAGCTCGTAATACATCAGTTCGTTGGCACGCGCCCTGCGCGCGGCGAACGATCCACCGCCCCAGTACGGCATCACGGCACCATCGTGATAGAAAGACAGCACGCTCGCGAGAGGGGTATCGCCGGAATAGACCGTCAATATGTCGCTGGTATCCGGGAAGGCATCCAGCATCGCCTTGAACAGCGCACGGGGAAACACCGGAGTCCCAAGGTTGCGGACGCTTTCGCTATAGACCGCGTAATGCGCGGCGATATCTGTGGGTGAGCGCCCTGTCCGGACTGTCAGCCCGTTCTTCAAACCTTTGCGAACCTCGGCCCGGGCCTTGCGCGGAATGGCAAGCAGTTCGGCTTCGTCATCGCTCGCCAGAGCGCGCTCGAACCCGCAATGCTTGTCGCTCCATTCGCGCCAGCCTTCAGGCACATGGCCACCGCGCAGTTCGACGCTGGGAAAACCGTATTGGGTCGCATGGGCGTGCGCCGCAACAGCCAGCGCAGCCGCCGCACTGCCATCATCTGCAAGCACGCCGCCCCCCACGCCGAAACCGCTGGAGACCAGCGCCTTGCCGAACAGCTTTGAGCGCACTTCGGTGAGCGGCAACCAACCGGTGATCACACCAATCTGCTCAACGATAAAGCCGCAAGCCTTTTGACCGGTGCCTTGCTCCACGGCAGAAAGCCATGCCGGCAGGTGGAACAGGCTGCCCTGACGGCTGCGGACGAAATCGACGACCCGCGCACATTCGGCACGGTCGGTCAGATCGGCGCGGCTGACGCGTTGGCGAGCCTGAACCGGGGCATTCATTGCGCCGGTTCCACATCTGGTTCAGGCAGTATCAGATCAACAGCCCGCTTCGCTTCGCGGTGCGCAAGCGCATCCATCCGGCCCCAGTTGAATTCATGCACAACATCGCGCAGCTTTCCGGCCATCTTTTCAAGGCCCGTGTAGTGGCGGAGGCGCGAACGGATCGGGGCGTTTTCGACGCGAGGCTGCTGCGGGTCGATTTCCCACGGGTGGAAATAGAACACCGCTGGCCGTTCGTCGCGGCGGTTCACCTGCCGGATCGCCCAGCGCGAAAAGCCATAGGGCAGAACGCGAAAAAAGCCCCCTCCCCCGGCGGCAACCCGGCGCCCGCCGAGCATGGCGGTGGTCACGGGGATCTCGACAAGCTCCGACCAGGGCAGCGGACGGAAGGCAAATCGCGGCGCCTCGGGCCAGCCATAGTGATCGTGGGTGATCGGCGCCACGCTGGAAGAATAGGCATAACCTTGTTCGGCCAGCTCCATAAAGGCCCATGGGGTGCGTCGATCAATCGAGAAGCTGGGCGCGCGATAGCCCGAAACCCGTTGACCCGAACAATCCTCGAGGATTTCGCGAGCAAGCCGTATGTCTTCGCCGAAGCTCTTGCGATCAAAGCTGAAGACGCGGGCGTGATCATAACCGTGACTAGCAATCTCATGCCCGGCATCGGCAATCCTGCGGATCATCGCCGGATACCGTTTCGCCACCCAGCCAAGTGTAAAGAATGTCGCCTTCACATCGGCTTCGGCAAACAGATCGAGAATGCCTGCAACATTGTTTTCGACCCGCGTGGCAAGGCCATCCCAGTCGGCCCGTTCGATCACATTTTCGAACGCGCCTACCTGGAACCAGTCTTCGACATCGACCGACAGGCCGTTGACGATACTGCTGGCCTTGGGCCTTTCGTCCTGTGGGAGCGGGCTGTGGGCATTCATATCACGCGGCCTCGCGCGATTTATCGTCCTCAAGCCATTCGATCAGCATCGTCAGAACATGACGGAATGAGCGTTCCTGCTCTTCAAGCCGCGCTTCGATCCGGTCGAGCGCATCGTCCACCTGCGGGGCCGCTGCCGCGCCGGCACTGGCGGCCTTGCGTCCGGCGGCCTGCAGTTCGCTGATCGCTGCTTCGAGTTCGGCAGTGCGAGCATCGCGCTGGGCCAAAAGCGCAGCGACTTCGCCCGCAGGCACACTGTCGATTCCCGGCTCGCTGGACGGTTGTGCTGCCTTGGGCTCGATGCTCAGCGGGCTTGGGTTTTTGCTCGCTCCACGCGCCTGATCCGAAGCCATCTCGGACAGAACCGCGTCGAGCATGGCCGTCCCGACGGTTTCCTTCTCCTCGATCGCGCCCAGCAGCAGCAAGCGGTTCATCACCTGGTTCACCCGGCGAGGAATGCCGTCGGTCGCAGCGTAAAGCGCGGGCAACAGCCCTTCTTCAAGAATCGGGCGGCCATCCCAGCCAACCTGCTTCATGCGATGGACGATGTAGTCCTCCACCTCGTCAGCATCGAGCGCCTCGAGATGGTGTGAGGCAATGATGCGCTGGCGCAATTGCTCAAGTTCGGGATGATGCGCCAGCGTGCGGCGGAACTCCGGCTGTCCCAACAGCAGGCTTTGCAACAGGGGATGCGAACCCAGCTGGAAGTTTGACAGCATCCGCAGTTCTTCAAGCGCGGTCAGATCAAGGTTCTGGCACTCGTCTACCACCAGCAGACAGCGGCGCCCCTCGCGCGCTTCGTCCTGCAGGAAACGTTCGATCGCTCCTAGCGCGCCAGCCTTGTCATGCCCTTCGACCGCAAGCCCGAAAGCCTGTGCGACGACATGGATCAGTTCCTCCCCGTCGAGCGCGCTCGTCACCACTTGCGCCACAGTGAGCGCCTTCGGGTCGATCCGCTGCATCAGATGCGCGACCAGCGTCGATTTTCCCGCGCCCACTTCACCGGTGATGACGATGAAGCCTTCACCCTGATTGAGGCCGTACCCCAGATAGCTCAGAGCCTTCTTGTGGCTGGCGCTTTCAAAGTAGAAATCGGGATCCGGCGTAAGCTGAAAAGGTCGCCCGCTGAAGCCGTAGAATTGATCGTACATGGGTTAAGGGCTCCGTGGTCAGAAATCGTAGCGCAGGCCAAGCAGCGCGGTTGCGGTGGCAAAATCTTCGGCGGTGAAATCGCTGTCGAAATAGTCGACCGCGAGAGCGGCACGGGCGGACAGGCGATCGGTGAGCGACCGGTTGTAGGCAGCCGAAGCGCCAAACGCGGTCAGATCGCCGCCTTGTGCCGCACCGTCGAACCAGGTGACATAGGCGTTGGTCTGAAGGCTCGCATTGCGGCCAAGTTGCCGAGTGAGCGCGCCGGTGACGTAATAGCTTTCATCAGTCAGACCGTCGGCGGCTTCGAGAGCAGTCCCGGCAGCAGCGATGAAGGTGCGGCGATCATATCCCGCACCCAATACCGCCGTGAGGCGACCGACCTGACGTTGATAGCTGGCAGCGATGCCGCGCCCCCGGAAGGCGGCGGAGCGAACCGAGCCGAGCGAATTGACCAGGCCCGATCCTTCGGAGCCGGAAACGAGCCCGCCAAAGTCACCGGTAACCGGATTGCGCTGTGCGGTAAAATCGCTGCCCAGCAAGGCGAGCGAATTGTTCAGCACGCCGCCAAACCCGGTCACACCGTCATAGACGCTCGCGCTGAAAGCGCTGCGTTCGCTCGGGACGTAGGTGAAGGTCCCGTAATAGGTGGTCGAATCATAGCGTTCGCCAACCCGCGCCTCGAGCGAGGTGCGCGAACTGGGCCGCCAGAGAACGCCGACATCCCACAGCAGTCCGTCGACATCGAAGGCAAGCAGGCGCGGCGACGAGGTGTCGGTGACAAGTCGTCCGTCGGCCCCGACAATCGGATCCCCATTGGCATCGCGCAGCGCGTCGCGGCTCGAAACCTCGACATCCTCGTAACCCACGCCGGCAACGACAGCGAAGGTCGGGCTGAGGGGAACTGTGACATCGCCGCGGATGAATACGTCGCGGACACGCTGATCGAGGTTGGAGATATCCTCCTGGAACCCGCCAGCAGTCACCGCAAGGCCAACCGGCAGCGGATCACCCGCGCGCGTGGCCAGTACGACCTGTCCGGCGTAGGTGACGCTGTCGTCGAACACGTCGACGGGATTGCCATTGGCGTCGATCACGGCTTCGTCGACTTCGAAACGGTTGTATCCGACGCGGGCATTGGCCGTGATGGCAACCGGCCCGGCGTTGGTGGTCAGCGTCGGCCCGGCATAGAGCGCATAGGTCTGGCTGGTGGCATCGCTGCCGACCAGCGGATTGGGCGAGACTGCCCCTCCCCCGTCAACCCGCGTGCGACTGGCCAAGGCCCCCGCTTCGAGGTTCAGCGTCTGTGGAATGACAGCAAGATAGCCGCGCGCAATCCCGCTGATCGTGTCATTGTCGATCGCATCGCCATAACCGATGTTGCGTTCGTACCTTACGGAAACCGACGCACCCGAATTGCGACCGATGGCGTTGAAATCGACGCCCGCCGCAATCTGTGTGAAGGTCAGCACATCATCGCCCGGAGTAAGCTCCGCGTTCAGAACCTGGCTGACTTCGATATAGGGCTGGATAGTGGTGCTACGATCACCGCCATCCTGCGCGTGGGCGGCAGTCGCGCCAAGGCTCGCCACGGCGAGAGCGATACCGGAAATCAGGGGCTTGGGGGCAAACCGCATGGTCAATCCTCCCTTTCGCCGTAATCGCCAAAGCGGCGACCCGAGGGGCTGAACTGCGCGGCATTGAGCAGCAGCTTGATATCGGGACAGGCGGAAAGCAATTGGCGCGCATCATCCAGTGCAGCGCGGCTGGTTTCGTCGGCGCGCACGACAAGCAGGGCCTGTCCGACATGCGCGGCCAGTTCCGCCGCGGGCGAAGCCGCCAGCGCCGGAGGGGTATCAAAGATCAGGAAACGATTGGGTGCGCCGCGTGTAAGGCGATCGAGCACCTGGCCCGTGCGCTGACTGGCGAGCAGTTCTGCATCATGCGCGCTGCCCGATCCTGCAGCCATGACAAACAGGCCGTCGATATCGGTCGGCGAAACAAGCGTTTCGGGCCGGATCGATTCATCGGCAAGCGCGTCCATCAATCCCGCCTCGGCCTCAATACCAAGGCGACGGGTGACAGATGGATTGATCACGTCGGCATCGACGAGAACGACCTCGATGTCCCGCTCTGCCGCCAGCGCGATTGCAAGGTTGGTGGCGCAATAGGTCTTGCCCTCACCCGGATGGGGCGAACACACAAGAACGCGGCGCGCAGCAGCGTTCTTGCTTGCACGCGCATCAGCCAGAAGCTCGCGCTTGACGATGCGGAATTCCTCCAGAAGTCCGGTCACCGGCTCTTCGGGAACGATCAGACCCGCTTCCTTCAGATTGAACCGGTCAATCTCCATCAACGGACCGCACAGTTTTACGCGCTGCTCTGGTGCAGCCTGCACGGTTGAAGCTTGCGGTGCAGCCTCGGCCGTTACCGGAGCCGCCGGAGCCGCAGGCGCAGGGCGCTTTTCCGGCGTTGCCGGACGGATACGCGCGGCGGGCAAATCGCGGGGAACGCGCGACGGCCCAAGGCCATGAAGCCCGAATGCAGCATCGGCGCGCTCAAACAGCGACGTGCGAGCGGCGGTATCCTTGTTGATCTTGCTATGCTCGGTCATCTCGCCACCCTCACGCTATCGTTCCGACGGAGACGATCTCGATCGCCAACAGGATCAGCAGAACTCCGAAAAGACCCGCGCAGGCGCCGGCAAACTGCTTCAGCCGCTTGCGCTGCAAAACCTTGGCGGCCTCGGACACGGTCAGCGAAATCGAGCCGATCACCGGCAGGCCCATCGCGCGTTCCAGCTTGTTCGGCGTGGCAAAGCTCGAACGCAGTTGGCTCATCGCATAGGCCACCCCTGCCCCCGCACCGATGCCTGCAATCAGCACGCCAATCAGCAGCAGCGGACGGTTGGGTGCTGCAGGCTTGCGCGGCACCACGGGGGGATCGATCAGGTCAAACTTGAACTGGCTGGTTTCGTCGATCACGTCGCCGCGCGTGCGCAGCTTCTCGCGATCTTCGAGCAGCTTTTCGTAATTGGTCCGCAGCACATCATAATCGCGGCTGATGCGGTTCGCCTCGGCCGCGACGGCGGGTTCGGACGCCTGGCTTGCAGCCAGCGAGGCGATCGTCGACTGAAGCGCCGCGCGGCGTGCCTGAAGCGCGCCGATATTCGCCTGACGATCAGCCCGAAGGCCGACCAGCGAAGCATAAGCGGGATTGGGCGTGCCACCGGCATCCTGTCCACCAGCAGCAGCCTGACGAGTCAGGATTTCAACCTGGCGAGTGGTGGAAACAACATCCGGGTGCTGATCGGTCAGGCCACGCGCTCGCAGCTCGGCAAGCTGCCCCTGCGCCTGCAAGAGCGCGGCCTGCGGACCAACCGCATTGCCTCCGCCCACAATAGTGCGCGGCGTGCTGGCGATCTGGTTATTGATCGAATTCAGCGCAATTTCAGCAGCTGCAAGATCGGCTTCGATATCGCGCAATTCAGTGCGGGCTTGTTGCACGCGGGCGATAAGCGTGCCTGATCCGCCGATGAGGTCAGGATACTGCGCCTCGAACGCCATCCGGCGCTCTTCGGCCTCCTCGAGCTCCAGCTTGCGCGCGTCGAGCTGTTTGTTGAGGTCGGCGATAGCGCCGCTGACTTCGGCGCGGTTGCCGGAAATGTGTTCCTCGCGGAAGATGTCGAGCAGCTTCTGGACGACGTTGCGAGCAAGCAGCGCGTTTTCGGAATCGCTGAGGCTGCTGACGCCGATTTCGGCGGTGATCGAGAACAGGTTGTCCTGTTCGCTTTCCACCCGGACTTTTTCGGCAAGCCTCGCGATCGCGGCGTCCATGTCGCTGCGTTCGGTGATGTTTTCGCCCAGTTGCGTCGAGGTGATGACCTTTTCGAGGTTGATCGAGCTCAGAAGCGTCTGGCGCACCTTCATGATCTCTTCCTGACCATCCCCGGCGATGCCGAGCTGTTCGGACAGGACATCCTCCACATCGACGAAGATGCGCGCCTTGGACTCATAGGAATTGGGGATCATGGCAACGACCGCCCAGCCTAGTAGGCAGACGGCCCAGGTCACGCCGAGCGCCAGCCAGCGCCGGTGCCAGACCGAATAAAGCGCCGTGCGCAGCTCTTCGAAAACTTCGTTCATCCTCCCGCGACGCTCCTAAAACCGGCTCTCGGGGATGATGATCGTATCACCCGGACGCAGCATGACATTGGCGCTGCTGTCGCCGCGCTTGAGCAGGTCTGACAGACGCAGGCGGTATTCGGTCTGCTTGCCGGTCTCGCGATCGATCCGCAGCAGTTTGGAGCGGTTGCCCGCAGCAAATTCGCTGAGGCCGCCTACGGCGATCAAGGCGTCAAGCACCGTCATATTGGCCCGATAGGGCAAAGAAGCCGGCTGACCTGTCGAACCCACCACGCGGATCTGCTGGTCGAAGGTCGAATTGAATTCATTGACGATCACCGAGACGATCGGCTGTTCGATGTATTGCACGAGCTCGTCGCGGATATCGTTCTGAAGCTGGGTCGCCGTCTTGCCGACCGCTGGCAGATCGCGCACCAGCGGGATCGTGATGCGGCCATCGGGGCGCACCTGGATCTTCTCTGCACTGAGTTCGGGATTGCGCCATACGTGAATGGTAATCTCGTCCAGCGGGCCGATGATGTATTCATCGGTCGGGACAGTGTCCGACGCGACATAGCTCGCGGAGGGCAGTTCAGGGCCACCCGCTCCGCAGGCGGTTAGTGCGGTTGTAGCGAGGGCTATCCCTGCGATACGAGGGAATTTCAGCGGTTTGGGCATCGATACCTATCCTTGGCCAATATGCGGACCAAGGGCTTGCGCGCAGTAGCTACCTGCACACCCACGATCCGCGAATTACCCGGACTTTCTCGCTGAAAATGGTGAACATAACGTTAGTGATAGAGGGCGAATTGCGGTCCCATCCCGTTATGGGACAACGGTTTAGCGACTTCTAAACCAGCACTTCCGCAGCAGCCCCGTGCCCCAGAAAATCGGCGGGAGAGGCCGTTGCCCCATAGGCTCCGGCGCAGAACACGGCGACAATATCACCCACGTCAGCGGTCGGCATCCACGCCTGATCCGCAAGCCTGTCGAGCGGGGTGCAAAGGCAGCCAACCACGTTAACCATCTCGTCGGCCTCGCCATCGTAACGGGTGGCGATGGCAACCGGATAATTGCGCCGAACCACCGTGCCGAAATTGCCCGAAGCGGCCAATTGATGATGCAATCCGCCATCGGTGACGAGGAAAGTCACTCCATGGCTGACCTTGCGATCAATTACCCGGCAAAGATAAACCCCTGCCTCTCCAACCAGATAACGGCCCAGTTCGACGCACAACTCGGTGTCCGCCAGCACAGGCGATGCGGCATCAATCAGGCCGTGCAAGGCTTCCCCCACCATTCCGAGGTCGAGCGCTTCGTCGCCGGGGAAATAGGGAATTCCGAAACCGCCACCCATGTTCAGTTTCGGCAAGGGGGCGCCGATTTCCTGCGTCAATTGCGCCGCCAGGCTGAGCACATTGCCCTGCGCCTCGATTATCGCGTCCGCACTCAACGCCTGACTGCCGGTGAAAATGTGCAAGCCGCGCCACACCGCGCCCTCGCCGATCACCTTGCGGGCAAGTTCGGGGACGAGTGCCTGATCGACGCCGAATTGTTTGGCGCCGCCGCCCATCTTCATGCCCGAACCCTTGATCTCGAAATCGGGATTGACCCGGATCGCGATGCGGGGAGGTGTACCAAGCCGCTGTCCGATCGAAAGTGCCCTTGCCGCTTCCCCCGCGGATTCGCAGTTCAACGTCACTCCGGCGGCGATTGCCGCTTCCAGCTCGTCATCGCGCTTGCCCGGCCCGGCGAAGCTGACCCGCGCGGGATCGATCCCTGCTGCTTGAAGCTTTGCCAGTTCCCCAGACGAAGCGATGTCGAAGCCATCGACCAGACCGGCAAAGTGGGCGATCACATCCGGATGCGGATTGGCTTTTACCGCGTAATTGATCCCGACGCGGGCGGGCAACGCGGCGCGCAATTCCGCAATCCTGCGATCGATATGCGCGCGGGAATAGACGAACAGCGGCGACTTGCCCGCCGCACGCACCAGTTCGCTGGCGGTTTGCCCGCCAATCGCGAGCTCGCCATTCAGAGCATCATAACCCGCAGGAATCGGGCCAACCGGCTTGATCTTCATGCGTGCTTCTCCCCGATCCGTTCCCGATACAAAGCCGCGCGATCAATCTTGCCATTGGCATTCAAAGGCATGGCATCGCGCCATTCGATCACATGCGGCTGCATGAAATTGGGCAGTTCCTTCTGGAGGATTTTTGCCAGAGTGTCGCGTTCGCTCTGATTCTGCGTCCCGCGGACGATCAGATGGATGGCATGACCCAGACGGCTGTCCGGAATGCCAAGCGCGACCGCCTCTGCCACCAGATCGCTAGCCACGGCGGCGTCCTCGATCTCCTGCGGGCTGATACGATTGCCCGCGCTCTTGATCATCGCATCCGTCCGGCCGACGAAATAGAGGAGGCCATTGGCCGCCCGCTTCACCGTGTCGCCCGACCAGACCGCGGTTCCCCCATAGTGCGAATGGGCCGGGGCAGGTTTGAACCGCTCTGCCGTTCGCTTTGCGTCCTGCCAGTAACCCTTGGCCACCAGCGGGCCGCAATGGACAAGCTCGCCATCCTCCTCAGGATCAGCGGGCGAGCCGTCAGCACGCACGACAAGGATCTCGGCAAAGGGGATCGCCTGCCCCATCGAAGTCGGATGCCGGTCCAGCATTTCGGGATCGAGATAGGTCGAACGGAAGGCTTCTGTCAGCCCGTACATCGGGTACAGGTCTGCCTGCGGAAACTGTGCCCGGAGATCGCCGACCAGTTCGGTGGTCAATGCCCCGCCGCTGTTGGTCAGGCGGCGCATGGTTGCGATAGCCTCCGTTGGCCAGTCGATCTCGGTCAATTGCACCCACAAGGGCGGAACCGCCGCGAGCGTGGTTATCCCGTGCACGGCACAGGCCTTCGCGACGTCGCGCGGGAAGAGATAGTCGAGCGGAACGACACTGCCGCCTGCATACCAGGTCGAAAGCAGCTGGTTCTGACCGTAATCGAACGAAAGCGGCAGAACGGCGAGCGTCACGTCATCCGCCTGAAGCCTGAGGTAATGCGCCACGCTGACCGCGCCGAGCCACAGATTCGCATGGCTCAGCATCACGCCCTTGGGTTTGCCCGTCGACCCGCTGGTGTAGAGGATGGCGCAAAGATCATCAGGATCGGCCATCGACGGGCCGAGTGCGAGTGCGGCATCATAGGCGAATTCCAGCGCCTCAGCCTCTTCGATCACTCTGCATGTGTCTGGCACATCACCCGCTTCAAGCGATTTGAGCCGTGAGGCGGTGCCAATCAGCATAACCGCGCCGCTATCGCCGAGGATATGCGCGACCTGATGATGCTTCAGCAAAGGGTTGATCGGAACATGGATCAATCCCGCCCGCGCCGCAGCCAGCGGCAGCAGGCAAGTCAACTCGCCCTTCGCCGCCCAAGAGGCCACTCGCTGGCCCTTTCGCCCAACTTCCCGTGCAAGCCACCCCGCAAGCCAATCAACACGCTGTCTTAACCCATCGTGGTTAAGCACCAGATTTCGCAGCACCAGCGCCGGTGCATCGCCATGGCCATTGGCAACCGCCCTTTCGACAAGGTGGTCCAGCGGCAAGGGCTTGGAATCGGGGCTGTTGGGCATGGGTTAGCTTGCTGACCGTTTTCGGATGATGAGTTTCTAATGATCGAAGCGCGGTATCACGACAGGGTTAACGTCTTGCAAGAGCTCTTTGCCAAGAGTTCCGCATGCGTGGCCCCAACTCCGTTCGATCGCGCCGAGTGGTATGCCCTGCTCAGCGACACCGGATTGGTACCGCTTATCGCGCTTGCCAGCGATGGCGATGGGGCTGCCGCGCTTGCCCTGACAGAGGATGCAGGCCGCATCGCGCCCTTGCGCAACTGGTACAGCTTCACCTGGCGACAGCTCGCCCCGCCCGGAGCAAAGGGCGACCGGCTGCTGGTCGAAATCGCGCGCCAATTGCGCCAGCGGGGGCATCGTGTGACGCTTGAGCCCGTCCCCGACGAAGACGGCTCCGCCACAAGGTTGTGCACCGCCTTTGCCGAAGCCGGGTGGCGCGTGGAGGCGAGCCGGTGCGACATCAATCACGTCCTGCACGTCGGTGGCATGGATTTCGACACCTACTGGTCCCGGCGCCCCGGCGCATTGCGCACCACCTTCAAACGCAAGGCAAAGAAGGTCGAAACGCAGGTCATCTGCCATTTCGACGATGCCTTGTGGCGCGATTACGAGGCGATTTACGAAGCGAGTTGGAAACCGCGAGAAGATCAGCCTGCAATGCTGCGCGAATTCGCCCGGCAAGAAGGCGATGCCGGCCGTTTGCGGTTCGGCATGGCATGGCACGAGGGCAAGCCCGTGGCTGCACAATGCTGGACCGTCGAACACGGCACCGCCTTCATTCACAAGCTCGCCTATCTCGAAAGCGCCCGTTCGCTTTCGGCGGGAACGACGCTTTCAGCCGAGCTTTTCCGGCATGTGATCGACACCGACCGGGTCACGCTGGTCGATTTCGGCACGGGTGATCAATCGTACAAGGCGGACTGGATGAACGGCACCCGCCCACGCTACCGTATCGACTGCCTCGACATGGCGCAGCCGCGCGCGTGGGTCGACCTTGCCCGCCAAACCACCCGCCGACTGCGCGAAGCGGAAGTCCCCGCCCTTGCGCCCTTCCCTCCGCGTCGTTAAGGGCGCCGGTCAAGCCGTGCTGACCGTTCGTAAAACGCCCGGATGCGCGAGAAAGTCCCTGTGAGAGGAGCCATGATGAGCACTCAACCAGTTGTCGGTGAAGAGGGTGAAGGCCCCGATCAGGCTGCAAGCAAGCCGGGTCTCGCGATGAGCCGCGCCGCGCTTGATACCGAACTCAAATCGATCATCGCCGATGTCCTGGGCGTGGATGCCGATTTCGCCGATCAGCTGACCGATGACAGCGGCCTGTTCGGCCACCTGCCCGAACTCGATTCAATGGCGGTCGCGGGACTGCTGACGGAGATGGAAGACCGGCTCGACATCATCATCGAAGACGATGACGTCGATGGCGAAATGCTGGAAACCTACGGCGGCCTGCTCGCCTTTGCGGAAAGCAAGCTGGCCGAGGTCTGATCCCGGCCAGTGGCGCAAGGCGCATGATCGAAAGCTGGCAAGCCCCGCTGCAAAACGGCACCACGAGCGACGAGCTGCTCGTGAAGATCGATCGCGGCCGGAATATCCGTGTCCTGATCCTGCCCGCCTTGTTCGACGAGGCTAACAAGCTGCGCCGGTTCACAATCGAACTGATGCGGGCGCTTGATCGGCTGGAGATCGACTCCTTCCTTCCCGACATGCCCGGATGCAACGAAAGCCTCGTGCCGATGTCAGGCCTGAGCCTATCCGCATTGCAGGCCGCAACAACCTCTGCGACGCAAAGTCTCGGCGCGACCCATGTCCTGTCGATCCGTGGGGGTGCGCTCCTGCTGCCTGAAGGAGCCGCTGGATGGGCCTATGCTCCCGTTTCCGGAGCGAAACTGCTGCGCTCGATGATCCGTGCGCGTACGATTTCGGCGCGAGAGGCGGGACGGTCCGAAAGCTCGGAAGAATTGCAGCAGACCGGTCGCAAGGACGGATTGACGCTCGCGGGTTGGGAGATCGGGGCGGAAATGTTCCGCGAAATCGAAACCGCCGAACCTCCCGTTTCCGAATCCCTCACCGTAATCTCGCAACAGGAACTCGGCGGTGCGGGCCTGTGGTTGCGTGCGGAGCCGGGAGAGGACGCAGCCCAGACCGAAAAGCTCGCCGCGATCCTCGCATCAAGCGTGGGAGCAGACGGATGAGCCGGCTGCATTTCGACTTCGGCTGCGGCAGCCTGAAACTTGCCGGCTCGCTCGATACGGCTCCGGGATCGACCGGCCTGCTGATCGTTTCAGGCGGCAATGAGCTGCGATCCGGCGCGTTTTCCGGGCAATCCTTGCTGGCAGCACGCATCGCCAAGGCCGGATTTCCGGTGTTCCGGTTTGACCGTCGCGGGATCGGGGACAGCGAAGGCGAAAACCGCGGTTTCCGGCACAGCGCAAAGGACATTCGTGCCGCGCTGGATGCGTTTCGCGCTCTTGCCCCGCAGGTCGACCGGGTGATCGGTTTCGGTAATTGCGACGCAGCCTCTGCGCTGATGCTGATGGGGGGCGAAGGGTTTGACGGTCTGGTGCTTTCGAACCCGTGGACAATCGACGAAGACGCAGGCGACACGGACGAGCCCCAGCACACGCCCGAGGCGATCCGTTCGCGCTATCTCGAAAAGCTCAAAAACCCTGCCGAAATCGCCCGTTTGCTGCGCGGCGGCGTCAATTTGAGGAAGCTGGCCGCAGGCTTGCTCAGCGCGGCCAAGTCCGCTCCGCAAGCATCGCAATTGATGCAGGAAATGCGCGCCGGGATCGCGGATTTCTCCGGCTCGGTGACATACCTCGTTGCAACCGATGACAGGACCGGGCAACTGTTCGAAAGCGCGTGGGGCAAGGATGATCCGCGCATCCAGCGCTGTCTCGGCGCGGGTCATGCCTATGTCGAACCGGCCCATCAGGACTGGCTCAAAGACCGCATTCTCGAAGTAATCCGCGCCTGATCAGTCGCGCACGAACAGGCTCACCAGTTCGACATGGTTTGACCAGCGGAACTGCCCGACGGGCCGCAGACGGGTAAGCCTGTATCCGCCCTCCACCAGCGCGGCGGCATCCCTTGCCCAACTTGACGGGTTGCAGCTGACATAGACCACCCGCGCGACCTTGCTGCGCGCGATCTCTCCGATCTGGGATTTTGCCCCGGCACGGGGAGGATCGAGCAGAACTGCATCGAACCGGTCAAGCTCGGCGGGTTGCAGTGGATTTCGGAACAGGTCGCGGTGCAGCGCATGCACCTGTACACCATGCTGACGCGCGGCGGCATTGCAGGCGAGATGCGCCGCACGCTCCGCCTCCGCCGCCAGCACCTTGCGCCCTTCAGATAACGCAAAGGCAAAGGTGCCGAGCCCGGCAAACAGGTCAGCCACCAGATTGGCCCCTTCGAGCCATTCGCGCGCATCGGCGATCATGCGGGCTTCGGCATCGGCTGTCGCTTGCAGAAATGCGGCGGGCGGCATCGCCACCGGAACCCCGGAAAGCGTGACCGTGACCGGCTCCGGCTCCCACAGCGCCTCGGAACCGAATCCCTGGTCGATCGAGAGCCGTGCAAGACCGTTGTTGCGCGCAAAATCAAGCGCACCCTCGGTCGGGCCAAGTCCATCGAGCGGGAAGTTCGTTAGCCCCAGATCGATCCCCTGATCGACCCGCGTCATGCTGATATCCACTGCACCCTTCGGCCCGAATTGCTTGAGGAAATCCCGCAGCAGACGGGCCATATCAACCAGTTCGGGCAACAGGACGGGGCATTGCGCCAGATCGATCAGCCGATGCGATTGCGCCTGCTTGAACCCGATGACCACCCGGCCCTTGATCCGCTCGGAATGCAATGTCGCGCGGCGCCGAGTGTGTGCCGGACTGAGGTGGGTTTCGAGCAATTGCTCAACGGCAAGCCCCTGGCCCGTGGCGGCGTTGACGACGCGATTGGTGACGAATTCGCGCAGCACCATCTCGTCTGCATGTTGCAGCTGGCAGCCGCCGCATTGGCCGAAATGACGGCAGGGCGGCGATACATGATGCGGGCCGGGAATGATCGAGCCGTCCGCACCTACACTGTCACCCGGCACGGCCCCCGGCACATGCGTCCCGTCCTCCAGAACGCCGTCCCCGCGTGCTGCGAGGCGCACAATTTCGCGCATCTGGCTCACAGGCAGGCTTCAATCGCAGGCGGTACGGCACGGGCCAGCTCAATCGGGGTGAAAGCCGCCCCGCACTGCCGCGCAGCCTCTCCATGCAGCCACACCGCTTCGCAGGCCGCTTCGAAGGGCGAACGCCCGTTCGCCATCCGGCTGACCGCAATCCCGGCAAGGACATCTCCGCTGCCTGCGACCGAAAGCCAGGCGGATGCGGGCGGAGCAATAGCCAACTGCCCATCGGGTGCGGCGATGATCGTCGTCGGCCCCTTGGCCGCAATCACCATTCCGCTGGTTTTGGCCAGCGCCCTTGCCCGGTCGATCCGGCTTTCCGCAATCACACCAAAGCTGCGGCACAGCGTCTCCAACTCGCCATCATGCGGCGTGGCGAGGATATCGCTGCGGTTGCCGAGCATGTCAGGGCGGAGAGCGATGAGCGCGTCGGCATCGATGACGGCAGGTCGGCCCGAATCCAAAGCGATGCGCAGTCGCTGCGTCGCTTGGTCTGACCGGCCAAGACCCGGCCCGACCAGCACTGCTGCAATCCGATCGTCGGACAAGCCTTTAGCCAAAGGCTGCCCTTCGACGACGAGCGCCGGATCAGCCCTCCGATCCCCCCCTTCACGCAGCAATTTGACGTAGCCCGCCCCGCCCCGCATCGCCGCTTCTGCCGCCAGCATGGTCGCACCGGGCATCTCGCCCGAGACTATGCAGGCAAGGCCACGCCGGTACTTGTGCGAGTCCACTGCGGGCGCCGAAAGCCGTGGCTTCTCTATCAACCGGGCGGCGCCTTTCACGGGCGCAATGCCGATGGGGACGAGCCGCAAGCTCCCCATGATCGAGCATCCCGGCGTCATCCAGTGCGCGAATTTCCACGCGCCCAGCGCCAGTGTCAGATCGAAACGGGGCAACCGTTCATTGAGCAATGCGCCCGTGTCGCTCGCCACGCCCGATGGCACATCGGTCGCGATCGTCAGGTGGTGGCGCGCGGCAAGATCGCGGAGCAGCAAGGCATGCTCGCCGGACAGGGGACGGGTCAGGCCCGAACCGAAAAGGCTGTCCACCAACACGCCGCCCGCAGCTTTGCCCCCGGACGTAAGAACTTCCCCGTTCCAGAGCGCACGCGCCTGCCTTGCCGCATCGGTCTTCGGCTCAATCGGGGCGATGACAGTCACCGCATTGCCCGCCTCGCGCAGATTATGGGCGATTACGTATCCGTCACCGCCATTGTTGCCGGCGCCGCAAAGCACCGTGACGCTGCGCTCGGCGGCTACCCTGCGCACCCATTCCGCCGCACCGCCGGCCGCGATCTTCATCAGTTCGAACACGCTGGTGCCCGCATCGAACAGGGCCTGTTCCGCATCGCGCATTTGCGCAGCAGTCAGGATCTGCGCGTTACTCATCCGAACTTGCAGCCACCAATGCCTGCTTGAGCCGGTAACGATCCGAACCGACTGTCATTTCAATGACTTCGGGATCATCGATACTGTCTGTCACACTCAAGGGCTCCGCCCCGTCCGCCAGCGTCAACTCGCCCGTATCCGCCCAGACGAAGCGGCGAAAGCCCCCATCCGGATGGTGGATGATGAATTCGACCGAATCTGTCCGCTCCAACGTACAGACCTCTGCAAGTTCAGCACCCGGCCCGATTGCGCAGCGCACCTCGGGCCCTTCGGGCGCGGGCGTTTGCGAACCGCAAGCGGCGAGCAAGAGCGCCGGCAGGAAGAGGCTAGATGTCCGCAAAGACATGGGTTTCCGCCTTTGCTCCCGGATGGGTGATCGCCCCGCTGCGGGCCGAGCCGACATTCTGCGAATATCGCCACAAGGCACCCGACTGATAATCATTGGTGCGCGGCTGCCACAGCTTGCGGCGCTCATCCAGCACCGAAGCCTCGACTTCGAGCTCGATTGTGCCTGCTTCGGCGTCGATGGTTATGATATCGCCATCCTCGACCAGCGCGATCGGGCCGCAGTCGGCGGCTTCAGGGCCAACATGGCCGATGCAGAAGCCCCGCGTCGCGCCGGAGAACCGCCCGTCGGTGATCAGCGCGACCTTTTCGCCCATACCCTGACCATAGAGCGCGGCGGTGGTGGAGAGCATTTCGCGCATACCCGGCCCGCCCTTGGGCCCTTCGTAACGGATCACGATCACGCAGCCTTCGGCAATGTCGCGGCTTTCGACGGCAGCAAAGGCGTCTTCCTCGCAATCGAAGACCCGCGCCGGGCCGGAGAATTGCAGGCGCGCCATCCCCGCAACCTTCACAATCGCGCCATCGGGGGCAAGCGAACCCTTCAGTCCCACGACACCGCCCGTCGGCGTGATCGGGGTCTTCACATCGTAGAACACCTTCTGATCGGGGTTCCAGGTGATCTCCTCGATATTCTCGCCCAGCGTCTTGCCCGTCACCGTGATCGGGTTGGGATCAAGGAAGCCCCCTTCGAGCAGCGTCTTCATCCCCATGTACACACCGCCTGCTTCATGCATGTCCTTGGCGACATATTTGCCGCCGGGCTTCAGGTCGGCGATGTAAGGCGTTGATTTGAATATCTCGGCAACGTCGAACAGGTCGAAATCGATGCCGCATTCGCTGGCCATTGCGGGCAGGTGCAAGGCAGCGTTGGTCGAACCGCCCGTGGCCGCCACGACACGCGCCGCATTTTCGAACGCCGCACGGGTGCAGATGTCACGCGGGCGCAGGTTCTTTTCGAGCAGCACCATCACCTGAGCGCCCGCCGCCCGCGCAATCTCTTCACGCGAAGTGTAAGGAGCAGGCGCCATGTTGCTGTTCGGCAGCGACAATCCGATCGCCTCACCAACACAGGCCATGGTGTTCGCGGTGAACTGGCCACCGCATGCCCCGTGGCCCGGACAGGCGACCTTTTCGAGCGCGATCAGTTCCTGCAACGGACAATTGCCCGCCGCGTGCTGACCCACCGCCTCAAACACGTCGACAACGGTCACATCCTTGCCGTGGTGCGTACCGGGCAGGATCGACCCGCCATAAACGAAAATACTCGGCACATTCAGCCGCAGCATCGCCATCATCATGCCGGGCAAGCTCTTGTCGCAGCCGGCAAAGCCGACCAGCGCGTCATAGCAGTGGCCGCGCACCGAAAGCTCGACGCTGTCGGCGATGACTTCACGGCTGACGAGCGAGCTCTTCATGCCCTGATGCCCCATCGCGATTCCGTCAGTCACGGTGATCGTGTTGAAGCGGCGCGGTGTCCCCCCGCCCGCAATTACGCCTTCGCGGCAGATGTCGGCCTGTGCGTTCAGCGTGGTGTTGCATGGCGCGCTGTCGTTCCCTGCGCTCGCCACACCCACGAATGGCCGGGCGATTTCTTCCTCGGTCATCCCCATGGCGTAGTAATAGGAGCGGTGCGGCGCGCGCTCCGGCCCGACAGAGACGTGGCGGCTTGGCAATTTGGACTTGTCGAAAGACATTTTGTTTCCCGTCGCTTGGATTTCGCGAAACGGCACTGCCTTTACTCGAGCGCGAGCGCAACCCTTCCGGCAACATCCGCGATCATTGCCGCCCAGCGCGACTGGTCCGCGCGGGTGGCGATGCGATCCTGCCGCACTTCGATAAAGCAATAGGGGCGCCCGTGCGCTTCGGCATGGCGGTTCATCGTCGCGTTGAGTTCGGCCCCGCTATACGGCTCGTTATCGCCGACATTCAGGCCCAGTTCGCCGAACAGCCGGATCGCGTGACGCGCGGCGCGATCGTCCTGATTGTAGAGCAGCGAAAGATCCCACGGGCGCGGTTTGTCGCAGGACGCCATCGCCGGGGTGAAGCTGTGGAGCGAGAGGATAAGCTTGGGGTTCTGCACCTCCAGCCACTGCGCCAGAGCATCGTGATAGGGGCGATGAAAACGTTCGAGCCGGGATTCGAGATTCGCCCCAATGTTGCCGGGGATGGTGTATCCGTCGCTGCTGGTCGGCACGACATTGGGGTGATCCTCCTCGCGGTGGAGATCGACCACGAGGCGGCTCACCTGCGCCAGATGCGCCGGAATACCGTGTCTGTGCGCCATGCGTGTGGCAACGCCATGAACCCCGATGTCGATCGCGACGTGCTGCTCCATCAATTCCGGCGCCACGCCCAGCGGAATATCGTCCGGCACGAAGTTTGAGGCATGATCAGCAACGCAGACGATCCCGCTCGCGGTGATCCCGCCGATCTGTTCGTAGGGCCGTCCGTCGATCACCGCAGTTTCCCCGGCAGTTGCCACCAGTCAGGCCGGACTTCGCCGATGCGTTGTGCCGCCCGGTCACGCTCAGTCTCGCTTTCATACAAGGCAAAGCAGGTCGCGCCCGATCCCGACATGCGCGCAATCCAAGGCTCGTCCGCAGCCAACTCGGCAAGAACATCGCAGATCACCGGACACAGCGCAAAGGCCGGGGCTTCGAGGTCGTTGCGACCGTTCTGCGTCACTTCGCTGGCCTTGCCCCGTGGCAGCGGCCCCTTGTCGATCCGGTCCCACGCCTTGAATACCGATCCGGTGGACAGCGGCACGCGCGGGTTGACGAGCAGGACGGGCATGCCGCCAAGGTCATTTTCGATCGGGTGAAGATCGGTGCCGGTTCCGGTGCCGATCGCCATTTCGCTGCGCACGCAGGAAGGAACATCCGCCCCCAGCTTCGCGGCGCGGGTCTGCCAGTCGTCAGGCAAGCCATGCAGCGCCTCAACCATGCGGAACACCGCCCCCGCATCCGCCGATCCACCCCCCAGCCCTGCGGCGACAGGCAAGTTCTTCTCCAGCGTTACGGCAAGGCCCTGAGAGCGCTGCAGCACGGCAAGCGCCTTGGCCACGAGATTGTCGAAAGGATCATCCAGCCCCTGAGCAAATTCGCCCACAGTCACGAGGCTATCCGCCTCCGCCGGTGTCGCGCTCAACACATCGCCCGCATCGACAAAGGCGAACAGCGTCTCAAGCTCGTGATACCCGTCCTCCCGCCGCGCCCGAAGGTGCAGCGCGAGGTTGATCTTGGCGTAGGCGGTTTCCTTCATCGCTTCCACTCGACGAGATGCCACATCGGTGCAGCGAGGTATGCGAGCACCCCAGCAACCGACACCGTCATCCACACGATGGGATTCGTCTTCAGCGAGAAGAGCAAAAGGCCCAGCGTCATCCCGAACATTCCGCTGTATCGAAGCAATGGCTCGACGCGCTCCCATGCTTTCGTCAATTGCGTTCGCTCTCGATCAGGGATCAATTCCACGATCAATCGGTCGATCGTGTGTCGCGTGTTGTAATCCAGTGCGACCACAAACATGGCAATCAAAGCCGCCATCAATGGATCGAAATTCTGCACCAATCACATATTCGGATAGTTAGGCCCGCCGCCGCCTTCCGGCGTCACCCAGTTGATGTTCTGGTTGGGATCCTTGATGTCGCAGGTCTTGCAGTGGACGCAGTTTTGCGAGTTGATCTGGAAGCGCGGCTCCTTGCCCTCTTCCTCGATCCACTCGTACACGCCCGCCGGGCAATAGCGGTTCGAAGGCCCGCCAAACACGTCGTATTCGCTCGCCTTCTGCAATTCGAGGTCGGCGACCTGCAAATGCACCGGCTGGTCTTCGGCATGGTTGGTGAAGCTGTAGGCGACATTGGTCAGCCGGTCGAAGCTGATCACGCCGTCGGGCTTGGGATAGTCGATCTTGGGATAAAGGTCCGCGCGGCCGGTGTAGGTGTAATCGGGCTTGTGCTTCATGCTGATCGGCAGGCCGATCTTGAGCGTGCGCATCCACATGTCCACGCCTGCAAGCAAGGTGCCGATATCGCCGCCGTATTTTGCCACGGCAGGCTGCGCGTTCTGCACCAGCTTCAGCTCGTCGGCGATCCAGCTTGAACGCACGGCGGCGTCGTAATCCGAAAGCTCGGTCTTCTCATGACCGGCGGCAATCGCCGCGGCGATGCTTTCGGCGGCCAGCATCCCGCTCTTCATCGCGGTATGGCTGCCCTTGATCCGGGGCACGTTGACGAAGCCAGCCGCGCACCCGATCAGCGCGCCGCCGGGGAAAGCGAGCTTGGGCACAGACTGCCAGCCGCCTTCGTTGATCGCGCGCGCACCGTAAGCGACGCGGGTGCCGCCTTCGAGATATTCGCGGATCGCGGGGTGCTGCTTCCAGCGCTGGAATTCCTGATAGGGCGAAACCCAGGGGTTCTTGTAATCAAGCGCGGTGACGAAGCCCAATGCCACCTGGCCGTTCGCCTGATGGTAGAGGAAGCCCCCGCCCCAGCTATCGCTTTCAGTGAGCGGCCAGCCCTGCGTGTGGATCACGCGGCCCGGTACGTGCTTCTTGGGATCGATGTCCCACAATTCCTTGATGCCAAGGCCATAGACCTGCGGCTGGCAATTCGCCTCAAGGTCGAATTTCGCCTTCATCTGCTTGGTCAGCGATCCGCGCGCACCTTCGGCAAAGAGGGTGTATTTCGCCTCGATCTCCATGCCCGGCTGGTGATCGCCCTTTTGCGAGCCGTCAGCGGCAATGCCCATGTCCTGCGTGATGACGCCGCGGACATTGCCGTCTTCGTCAAACATCACCTCGTTCGCAGGGAAGCCGGGGAACACCATCACGCCCAGCGCCTCGGCCTGTTCGCCCAGCCAGCGGGTCAGATTGCCGAGCGAGCCGGTGTAGCAGCCATGGTTGCTCATCAGCGGCGGCATGAAAGCGTGCGGCAACGATGTCTTGCCGGATTTGGACAGAACCCAGTGCCAGTTATCCGTCACCGGGGTTTCCGCCATCGGGCAGTCCATGTCACGCCAGTCGGGGAAAAGCTCGCTCAGCGCCTTGGGATCGACCACCGCGCCCGAAAGAATATGCGCGCCGATCTCGGAACCTTTTTCAAGGACAACAACCTCAAGTTCCTCGTTAATCTGCTTGAGCCGGATTGCCGCCGAAAGGCCCGCCGGCCCGCCGCCCACAATCACGACATCACATGGCATTGATTCCCGTTCGCTCATGCGCTCTTCTCACCTCAGTATTAGCGTTGCGATATGCTTCGCAGACTTTTGTTGATGGTGCACTTGCTAACTGGAATTTGGACAGTCAAGGCCTGCATTGGATAGGATGACCGCAGCCACATCGCCTCTTGCCGCTGAATTGCATGCCGCTTTCGAATGGTGGCGGATGGCCGGTGTCGATCTGGAATTCGCCGATGACGCTACGGATTGGCTGAATAGTGCGAATCCGGCGGATGCGCTGGCCCTCGCCGCCACGGCGCCGCAGGCACCGGAACCGCGCGTGCAGGCCACCCGGACACCCGAACCGCTGCCAGAAAAAAATCCTGTCGAACGTGTCGATCTGCTGGGTGAAATACCGCCTCAGACGCTCGCCGAGTTTCGGGAATGGTGGATGGAGGCGCCAGGACTGGATGCAATCGGCCCGCGTGGCCGCATCGCATCGCGCGGCCCTGCCAATGCAGAATTGATGGTGCTGGTGATCGATCCGGAGGAAGGCGACCGCGATCGCCTGCTTTCGGGGCCGCAAGGCCGGCTGCTGTCGCGCATGCTCAAGGCGATGGGCGTGGACGAGGAACAGACCTGCATCGCTTCCGCCCTGCCGCGCCACACGCCGATGGCGGATACCGCTTCGCTGGCGGCGCGCGGCATGGATGCCGTCACCGCGCATCACATCGCCTTGGCGGCTCCAAAACGGCTTCTTGCCTTCGGCGGCAACATCCTGCCGCTAATCGGACACGAATTGCCGAAAGACGCTCCATCTTTACGTGAAATCAACCAGACATCCACATCAGTGCCAGTGATGGTGAGCGAGGGGCTGGACAGTGTTCTGACGATGCCCCAGCTCAAAGCCCGGTTCTGGCGGAGATGGATCGAATGGTCGGTCGAGTAAAGAGTACCCCCTGCATGCGCTCCCTGCTGGCCGGAATTGCACTTGTATCCGGAATCGCCATTGCCCCTGCCGCTTCCGCGCAATCGAGCATGGTCGCGCAATATGATCGCGCGCAGAGCCAGAGCACCTCTGTTCCCGCCGTGCTCAGCCAGAATGAAAAACAGCTTTACCGCGACATCTTCGCCGCGATTGATCGCGAGCAATGGGACGTGGTCGAGGCACTGCTCAAGCGGGCCGAAGGCGGATTGCTGCATCAGGTAGCGCAAGCCGAATATTTCACCCATGCCAACAGCCCGCGGATCAGCGGCGAGCAAATTGCCCAGTGGCTCAACGCCGGGGTTGATCTGCCTCATGCGCCGCAACTGGGCCGATTGGGTTCGGGGCGCGGGGTGGAGCAACTGCCCGCATTCCCGGCAACGCAAAGCTTCAGCCGCCAGCCCGAACCGAGCAAACGCATCCGCCCGCGCTCGGTGGATGACGGCACGATCTCCGCCGAAGCCCGCGCAGCGATCCTCGAGGCGATCCGCAACGATGATCCGTCGGGCGCCTATGCGATCCTGCAGCAAGCCGAGCCGATGATGAGCTCCGAAGCGCGAGCCGAATGGCGTCAGCGCGTTGCGTGGAGCTTCTACATCGAGAATGACGACCAGAACGCGCTCGCGCTCGCGGAAACCGTCTCCCAAGGATCGGGCGCGTGGGTGGCCGAGGGTGAATGGGTTGCAGGACTGGCCGCATGGCGGCTCGGCTATTGTTCGCTTGCAGGCGAGGCGTTTGCCCGTTCCGCGCAGCAGGCGACCAATGTCGAACTCGCCGCAGCGGCGCATTACTGGGCGCACCGTTCGCTTGTGCGTTGCCGCGAGCCCGAAGCCGCCGGACAACACCTGTCAGCCGCAGCGCGCTATGACGAAACGCTTTACGGCATGCTGGCGATCGACCAGTTGGGCATCGAAGTCCCCGCCGATGCCCCGGCGCCGAGGTTTTCCGCCGAAGACTGGCGCTCGCTGCAGGATCGCCGCAATGTCCGCGTGGCCGCCGCGCTGATCGAGATCGGCCGCCCCGCGCTCGCCGACGAAGTGCTGCGCCACGAAGCGCGCATCGGCCGGGCTCAGGATTACCCGGCGATGGCCCGGCTTGCCCGCGAACTGGGCCTGCCATCGACCCAACTCTTCATGGCGCAATATGTGCCTTACGGGATGCGCGTCGATCCCGCCCTGCGTTTCCCGGTCGCGCATTGGCAACCGGCAACCGGCTGGCGGGTCGATCCCAGCCTCGCCTTTGCCCACGCGTTGCAGGAATCAAACTTCCGCGCGAGCGCTGTCAGCCCCGCCAATGCGCGCGGCCTGATGCAGATCATGCCCGGCACGGCCAGCGATCACAATCGCCGGTTGAACCTTGGCGCGAGCTACGCCGATCTCAACGATCCCTCCGTCAACCTCGCCTATGGCCAGCAGCATCTGGAAATGCTGCGCGACAGCGGCGCGACGCAGGGTTTGCTGCCCAAGATCATGGCCGCCTATAACGCCGGACTCACCCCGGTTGATCGCTGGAATTACGAAGTCAACGATCAGGGCGATCCGCTGCTCTGGATGGAATCGATCCCCTATTGGGAAACGCGCGGCTACGTCTCCATCGTGATGCGCAATTACTGGATGTATGAACGCGCCGCCGGGGTCGCCTCACCCAGTCGCCGCGCATTGGCACAAGGCCGCTGGCCAGAATTCCCGCAGGCCGCTAGGACACGGACGGCAAGCATCAGCCAATAGCGAAAGGAACCCGGCATGGCGATTGACGAGGCGAAGGTCTTCACCCCGATCAACATTGCCGTGCTGACCGTTTCCGACACGCGCACAGCCGAAAACGACACTTCCGGAGACATCCTTGCCCAGCGAGTGACCGACGCGGGTCACAACCTCGCCGCGCGCCTGATCGTAAAGGATGATGCCGCACTGCTGGCGAGCCAGTTCGACGCCTGGATCGACGATCCGCAGATCGACGCGATCGTCTCCACCGGAGGCACCGGATTGACGGGCCGCGACGTGACGCCCGAGGCGCTTTCGCAGATCGAGGGCGCACGCGAAATTCCCGGATTTGGCGAACTATTCCGCTGGATCAGCTTCCAGACCATCGGCACCAGCACCGTACAATCCCGCGCCTGCGCGGTGGTCGCACGCGGCACCTATATTTTCGCCCTGCCGGGATCGAACGGCGCAGTAAAGGACGGGTGGGACGGCATCCTTGCCGAGCAACTCGACAGCCGCAACCGCCCCTGCAATTTCGTCGAGCTGATGCCGCGCCTCAAAGAGAAATAGCGCTTTTCACCGCACCATGTTCCCATTATGTTCTTCTGATGGGCACCACGGAACATCCCGATTTCGAACGCGGACGCGGCGCGGCCTCGGGCCAGCTCTCGACCCGTTTCGGCCTGCCCCGACGAGAGTTGGATGGCGACTGGCGCGATTATGTCGCCACTCTCGACGGACCGCCGGTGAAGTTGCGCACCACCGTCACCGAAGAACACCCCAAAACCATCATCAGCTTCAACCAGTCGCCCGATATTCCGTTTGATCGCTCGATCAACGCCTATCGCGGGTGCGAGCATGGCTGCGTCTATTGCTATGCCCGCCCTACCCACGCCTATCACGATTTGTCACCCGGGCTGGATTTCGAAACGCGGCTGTTTGCAAAGCCCAATGCCGGTGAATTGCTGCGGCAGACACTGAACAAGCGCGGGTACAAGCCTGCACCGATCGCTCTGGGCACCAATACCGATCCGTATCAGCCGATAGAGCGGCGATACCGCATCACCCATGATGTTCTGGAAGTGTGTCTGGAGGCGCGCCATCCGGTGACGATCACGACCAAGTCCGACAGGGTGCTGGCCGATGCCGATCTGCTCGCGGAAATGGCGCGGGAAAAGCTGGTTGCGGTGGCGATTTCTGTGACGAGCCTCGATCCGGTGCTGTCGGCCAAGCTCGAACCGCGCTGCGCCGCTCCGACCAAACGGCTTGCGGCACTGGGGCGGCTGGCGGAACTGGGAGTGCCGGTGCATTGCTCTATCTCGCCGATCATTCCGGCGATCACCGACGAATTCATGGAGAGCATCATCGAACGCGCCGCCGCGCTAGGCGTGCAAAGCGTCGGCTGGATCCCGCTGCGCCTGCCGCACGAGGTCGCCCCGCTGTTCCGCGAATGGCTGGACGTCCATTACCCCGAGCGGGCGGGCAAGGTGATGAGCATTGTGCGCGAAATGCGAGCCAAGAACGGGATGGGACGGGATAATGATCCGAACTTTCACACACGGATGAAGCCGCAGGGCGTGTGGGCCGAGCTGATCCGCACGCGGTTCCGCGTGGCGTGCAGGAAGGCGGGGATTGATCGGAGCAAGGCGCAGTTCGAACTGGACTGCTCGCGCTTTACGCCGCCGGAAGTGGGTGGGCAGATGCGGTTGTTTTAGGTTGTCATCCTACAAACGGATCACGAGACTATTTCCGTGAATTCAAAGTCGGTCCGTTTCTTTATAACACTGTATTTCTTGGATTTTCTATATGATCGGCTGTCAATATAGCTTATGACTAAATGAAAGTCTTCGTCGCTCGCCAAATGCATCACCCGTTGAAAATGATAGAAAGCGCCAGTTTCAAGTGCACCAGCCCTTACGATGACTCCATCCTCAAGCCATGAGATTCTCACGTCAGTGCATGCAGGCCCGTGATTTGAAATTGAAAACTTGAAGGTGGCCTGTCCATCACTCGGCCATTGTTGACCGATTGAAAGTAGCTCTAAGATGGGCTGGGAGCTTCGCTCTAACTCATTCTGCTTCTCATGAAGTATAGATTTTTCGAGTGCTAGTTGTTCTTGGGTAACGCTAACAAGCCCCTTCTGTTGCTCAACAGAATTGCGCAGTTCCTCGCCTTGAAGCCAAAGGGCATCAGCACTGTGCCTAAGCTCAACTCCTTGCTGAATGAATCCAAGCACCAACCAAAGAAAAGCTAGAGGGGCAAACACGCCAGCAAGAAAGTCGCCAAATTCGTTCGGCTTTAGCTCCAGAAGCAGCGACCATTGCCCTGACCAATACCAACCTATGAAGGCTAGGTAACCGACGGTTGTGATCATTCCGCCAACTGCCAAACCCTTGTTACCAAAGCTTGATAGCGCCTTCTTGTCTCCTGTTTGCTTCTTCACCCAAATCCCCCGCCAACATCCCCCGGAGCAAACCGCATCAATCGGCTGTCCACCAGAGCCGCCGTACGGTTCACCACGGCCAACTGGTAATCAGGGTCCTTGATCATCTCGAAGAACGCCGCCGAGTTCGGATATTGTGCGACGAAGCCGTCGTGCCAGTCCTTGTCGCCCGGCCCCGTCACCATGGTCTGGAACGCACCGCGCCAGACAATCTTGCCACCGACGCGGGCGAAGATCGGGCCGCTGGTGGCGCCGTATTCCTGATAGGCGCGCCGCCCGGTCCAGCCATTGCCGTGGTGCTCATGGCCTTGCGGGTATTCGGCCAAGTCGCGATACCGCAGCAGGTTGAGCATATGGATCGGCTCGTCCCGCGGCAGGTCCTTGAACGCCTTGAAGTTCTCAGGGCTTGGGTCAATGAAGTAGGTCATGCAATTCCTTTCTCGTCACCCCAGCGAAAGCTGGGGTCTAGAGCGGCAAGCGCGGCGCAAGCTGGCCTTAGATCCCAGCTTTCGCTGGGATGACGTTAGTGGTTACGCCTCCAGCTTGTAGTCGGCGAAGCGTTCACGCAGGTCTTTCTTCGAAATCTTGCCGGTGGCGGTGTGCGGGATGTCGTCGACGAACTCCACCGCATCGGGCAGCCACCACTTGGCGACCAGCGGCTTGAGATGTTCGATAATGTCGTCGGCCGAGCAATCCGCGCCTTCCTTCTTCACCACGAACAGCACCGGACGCTCATCCCACTTGGGGTGGAACATGCCGACGCAAGCGGCCTCTGCCACGGCAGGGTGGCCGACAGCGGCGTTTTCCAGCTCGACCGAGCTGATCCATTCGCCGCCTGACTTGATCACGTCCTTGGTCCGGTCGGTCAGTTGCAGCGTCCCGTCCGGGTGCAGGACGCCGACATCGCCGGTATCGAACCAGCCTTCGTTGTTGGTCGCATCCTGATCCGCCTTGAAATAGCGGCGGATGATCCACGGGCCCCGGATTTGCAGCGCACCAGAGGTTTCGCCGTCACGCGGCAGTTCGGTCGCCATATCGTCGAGGTCGACCGTGCGCAGTTCCACCCCGAACACCGGGCGGCCCTGCATGGCGCATTTCTCGACCTTCTCATCAAGGCTGAGCGTGTCCCAATCCCAGGTCGGCCCACCGACGGTGCCGATGGGGGAAGTCTCGGTCATTCCCCAGGCGTGCTGGACGCGGGTGCCGTTTTCGAGCAGGCGGCGGATCATGAATTTCGGCGCGGCGCTGCCGCCGATGGTCGCGGCCTTGAGCGGCGGCAGGTCGAGCCCTTCCTTGTCGCAATACTGGAAATGCGCGAGCCAAACGGTCGGCACGCCGGCGGAATCGGTCACGCCTTCACGGATCATCAGATCGTGCAGCACAGCAGGATCATTGACGGCGGAGAAGACGAACTTGATCCCCGCCATCGCACCCGCATAGGGCAGGCCCCAGCTGGCCGCGTGGAACATGGGCACCACCGGCAGCATCACCGACGAACTGGAGAAATTGAACGCGGCCGGTTGCAGCCCGGCGATTGCGTGCATCACCGTGGAGCGGTGTTCGTACTGTACGCCCTTTGGATTGCCCGTGGTGCCGCTGGTGTAACAGATCATGCAGGGATCGCGCTCATCGCCTGCATACCATTCGTAATTCCCGTCCTGCGCGCCGATCCAGTCTTCGAAAGCGGGCGAGTGTTCGCCGCTGTCATAGCAGATGTAATGCTCAACCGTGGTCCAGCGATCGCGCATCCGGTCGACAATCGGCTGGAACGCGGCGTCGTAGAACAGAACGCGGTCTTCGGCGTGGTTGACGATATATTCGAGCTGATCGTCGAACAGGCGCGGGTTCACCGTGTGCAGCACCCCGCCCATCCCCGCGACGCCGTACCAGCTGACGAGGTGACGCGAGTGGTTCATCGCGAGGCTTGCCACGCGCTCGCCCGGCTTGATCCCCAGCGCGACCAGCGCCTGCGCCATCTTCAACGCGTCGCGGCGGATGCCCGCCCAATCGGTGCGGGTTTCGCTGCCATCGGCCCAACGCGTCACGATCTCACGCGCTCCGGCTTCGCGCGCGGCATGATCGATCACATGGGTGATCCGCATGGTCCAGTCCTGCATCGCGCCAAGGTTCTGTGTGAGCATTGTGGTGGTTTCTCCCGAATATGTGCCCGTGTTCGGGCCGAATTGCGGGGGAAACAATGGCGGGAGCGGGCGCCCTTGGCAATTGCCTAGTGCGGGTGAATTGCGGAGTTCAGGCCACCAGCCTGAGGTTTGCCCGCCCGCGCTGCGGTTCGAGCGCGACGTTCTCTATCCCCGGCACTCCGGAAAGCCGCTCTGCCAGATCGCCATTGAGCACGAAGTCGCTGCCGAGGCGCATATGCGCATACTCGTCATCGCCCAGCACAAGCCGGATCAGCACCTCGCCCTGAACCTTCGGGTCGTGCTCAAGCTCGAGCTTCAGTTCCGCCAGCGCGTCGATCGAAAGGACATCGGCTTTCAGCAGCATTGCCACCGATCCGCTCACCGACGAAAGCGGACGCGCGTTGCGGATCGTCAGGCGCGGCGGCTCGCCCGGATTGGGCGAATCAAGCTCGACATTGAGCAGCACGCATTCGCCGCTCTGCGCCCATTCGGGGAATTTGGTGACGAGCGATTCCTCGAAACAGGCCGATGAGAACTGGCCCGAGGGGTCGGAGAAATCGGCACGGATGAATTCGGCGCCGCGCTTTGTCCGCCCCTTGCTCGCGCCTTCGACCATTGCCGCTATCACCGCCTGCCCACGGCCACCCGGAGGTGCGCCCGCTTCCATCAGGCTCTGATAAGTCCGCGCCCCCTGCGCCGAGGCGATCTCGCGATATTGCTGCACCGGATGGGCGGAGAAATAGAACCCGAAGTTCTCGCGTTCCTTGGCCATCTGTTCGGGGCGCGGCCACGGATCGGTGGGTTGCAGGCGCAAATCCTCCTGCGGGGCATGATCGCCGCCGAACAAACCGCCCTGCCCGCTCGATCGTTCACGGATCGCGGCATCGGCCACCGCCAACAGCAGGTCGGCATTGGCGAACACCGCCGCGCGGTTCGGCTCAAGGGCGTCAAGCGCACCCGCGCAGGCCAGCCCTTCGAGCTGGCGGCGGTTCATCGCGCCTTGCGGCAGACGTTCGCACAGGTCTTTCAGGCTTTCGAACGGTCCGTTGGCGAGGCGTTCCGCGACCAGCGCTTCCATCGCCTTTTCACCCACGTTGCGGATACCGGCAAGGGCATAGCGCACCGCATAGCCATCGTCGGTCTGCTCGACGCTGAAGCGCGCTTCGGACGCGTTGACGCAGGGCGGGAGTACGGTGATCCCCCCGCCCGGATAGCGCCGTGCATCATCGACGAAGGCACCCAGCTTGTCCGACTGGTGCAAATCGAAACACATCGAGGCAGCGTAGAATTCTTCCGGATAATGCGCCTTCAGCCAGCCGGTCTGATAGGCGAGCAGTGCATAGGCCGCCGCGTGCGATTTGTTGAAGCCGTAGCCGGCGAACTTGTCGATCAAGTCGAACAGCTCGTTCGCTTTCTTCGGCTCGATGTCCGAAACCTCGGCGCAGCCTTCGATGAAGCGCGCGCGCTGCTTGTCCATCTCGGCCTGGTTCTTCTTGCCCATGGCGCGCCGCAACAGGTCTGCATCGCCGAGCGAGTATCCGGCGAGGATCTGCGCGGCCTGCATCACCTGTTCCTGATAAACGAAGATGCCGTAGGTTTCGGCCAGAATGCCTTCGAGCTTGGGATGCGGATATTCGATCGGCACTTCGCCCGCCTTGCGCTGGCCGAACAGCGGAATGTTGTCCATCGGGCCGGGGCGATAGAGCGAGACGAGCGCGATGATGTCGCCGAAATTGGAAGGCTTCACCGCCTTCAGCGTGCGCCGCATCCCGTCGGATTCCAGCTGGAACACGCCGACGGTGTTACCGTCCTGCATGAGATCATAGACAGCCTTGTCGTCGAGCGGCAGTTCGCCAAGGTCGATCTCGATTCCGCGCAGCGCCAGCAGGTCGACAGCCTTGCGCAACACCGACAGGGTCTTGAGCCCCAGAAAGTCGAATTTGACGAGGCCGGAGCTTTCGACATTCTTCATGTCGTATTGCGTAACCGGCATGTCTGATCGCGGATCGCGGTACAGCGGCACCAATTGCGACAAGGGCCGGTCGCCGATCACCACGCCCGCCGCATGGGTGGAGGAATTGCGCGGCAGCCCTTCAAGCTGGAGGGCAAGATCAACGAGGCGTTTCACCTCGTTGTCGTTGTCGTATTCCTTCTTGAAATCAGCCGCCCCGTTCAAGGCGCGCGGCAGGGTCCACGGGTCAGTCGGGTGGTTGGGCACCATCTTGCACAGCCGGTCCACCTGGCCGTAGCTCATCTGCAGGATACGCCCGCAATCACGCAGCACCGCGCGCGCCTTCATCTTGCCGAAGGTGATGATCTGGGCGACGTGATCGGCCCCGTATTTGCGCTGGACATAGCGGATCACCTCGCCACGCCGCGTTTCGCAGAAGTCGATATCGAAGTCAGGCATCGAAACGCGTTCGGGGTTGAGGAAACGTTCGAACAGCAGCCCCAGCCGGATCGGATCGAGATCGGTGATCGTCAGCGCCCATGCCACGATGGAGCCAGCACCCGATCCGCGGCCCGGCCCTACGGGAATGCCCTGTTCCTTAGCCCATTGGATAAAGTCGGCAACGATCAGGAAGTAACCGGGGAAACCCATCTTCACGATGATGCCGATTTCGTATTCGAGCCGTTCGAAGTAGGCCTTGCGCTCCTCCTCCGGCATTTCGCCATAGGGTTCGAGCCGCGCCTCCAGCCCGGCACGCGATTGTTCGGCGAGCATCTTGGCCTCGCCTTCGAGATCGCCTGCAAGGCTGGGCAGGATCGGTGCGCGATAGGGCGGCGCAAAGGCGCAGCGCTGTGCGACAACCAGGGTGTTGGCAGTCGCTTCGGGCAGGTCGGCAAAGATTTCCTGCATCATCGGCGCGGATTTTACGAAAGCGTCGCGATTGGTGCGGGGCCGATCATCATTGTCGATATAGGTCGAATTGGCGATGCACAGCATGGCGTCATGCGCCTTGTGCATGTGCGGTTCGGCAAAATTCGAAGGGTTGGTCGCGACCAGCGGCAGATCGCGGGCATAGGCCATGTCGATCAGGGCTGCTTCGGCTGCAGTGCAGACAGGATCACCGTGCCGTGCCAGCTCGATATACAACCGCGATGGGAACAGCGCCTGCAAACGATCCGCGAGCGCCTCTGCTGCCGGGGTCTGCGATTCCGCCAGCAATCGGGTGAGCGCGCCCTCGCCCGCGCCCGATAGCGCGATCAGGCCATCGGTGTGGCCTTCCAGCGCATCAAGCTCGACATGCGGCTCCAGCTCAAGCGGACGATCAAGATGCGCCTTGGAAACGAGATGGCACAGATTGTCGTATCCGGCCTCGTCCTGCGCGAACAGCGGCAGGTAATCCACCTGCCGCCCGTCCGATGTTCCGTCGGCATTGAGGCGCGCCACACCCAGCAGCGAGCCGATGATCGGCTGCACGCCTTCATCCTTGCACGCGCCTGCAAACATGACCGCGCCATACAGCCCGTTGCGGTCGCAAATCGCGATGGCGGGAAAGCCGCGTTCCTTCGCCAGCTTGGCAATCGCCTTGGGATCGATAGCCCCTTCGAGCATCGAATAGGACGACAAGACGCGCAAGGGGACAAAGGGTGCAAACGGCATCCCCCCAGTCTAGGAATTTCCCGCAGATTCGGAAGCGCCAGAGGCGGCTAATTCTCCACAGGCAGCGAGCGGATCAGAGCAGCTTTTCGATGTCCCGCGCAATCGACTTGGGCGTGTCCTGCGGGCCGTACCGCTTCACGACATTGCCTTCGCGGTCGATCAGGAACTTGGTGAAGTTCCACTTGATCGAAGTAGAACCCATCAGGCCCTTCTTTTCCTTCTTCATCCAGTCGTAAAGCGGCGAGGCATCAGGGCCGTTGACGTCGATTTTCGCCATCAGCGGGAAAGTGACGCCGAAATTGACCTTGCAGAATTCGGCGATTTCATCGGCGCTGCCCGGCTCCTGCGCACCGAACTGGTTGCAGGGGAAGCCCAGCACCTCGAAATCCTTGTCCTTGAACTGCTGATACAGCTCTTCCAGCCCGTCATATTGCGGGGTGAAACCGCATTTGGAGGCGGTGTTGACGATCAGCAGAACCTTGCCCTGCTTGGTCGCGAGGTCGAGCGTCTCGCCACGATTGGTGGTGACGGTGAAATCGGCAATGGTGGTCATTTTCTATCCCCTGAATGCGTGCCTGCGAAAATGAGGAGAACCGCCTGACGTGGCAAGCCTCAAATCAATCGAGCACGCCGTCGTGCA
>Ga0189284_100192_pt1 | contig 73213 bp, 64 predicted proteins | sample N32C7minimetaG_FD_130314 | JGI IMG/M metagenome (GOLD analysis project Ga0189284, IMG submission 130314) | Marine microbial communities from the Costa Rica Dome - N32 C7 mini metaG | ecosystem: Environmental > Aquatic > Marine > Oceanic > Photic zone | place: Costa Rica: the Eastern Pacific...
ACGAAACGTAGACGCTCCTCCACTTTGGACACCTCTTTCCACGGCATCGACACCTCCCGCAAAACGGAAAGTGTGACCCATGTGTCCGGAACGTTTTGTTACCTATGTCTCAGGTCGGGCACCAATGACTATCGTGACAAGGCTGGCCGGCGAAGCCGATGTCTTTAAATCGCCCGGTTCGCAATCACCTCATTTGCATTCATGTTGCCCTGGGTGCCCGAACCGGTCTGCCAGACGACAAGGGGGAAATGATCGTCCAGCATTCAGGCAGCGACCTCTGATGCGGCCCGATCAATTGCGTGCGCCAGTTTGGGATCAAGCTTTCCTTGACCCGCATTCGCACGGGCTGCCGCCTGCTTGATCACCCCGAGCGCATGAATGAGCGGACGCGGCATCGTCTCCCCACCGATCGGGAAATTGATCAAGGAGCGGGCCGTTTGCGCGCCGTAGTATTTGTCTGACACGTTCTCGAGGGGTCCGAAAGAATTAGATTCCGTGCGGACGTGCTGGGACGCGATTTATTCATTTATCGCAACTGCTTGTGGGGGTTGAATTGGTCATGCTGGTCAACAGATGCCAGAGACCAAGCAAAATATGATTTTGAGACATGCGTCGGACGACGTTCCACTTAGATCCATTTCATCGCGGCAGCCTTTGGCTCAAATGCAGAGAGAGTTCCGGGTACCAGAAGTTCGATAACAACCACTGATACCCGTTCCGCATATTGAAAGGTTGCTCTTCGGGGGGTAGTGCTGAAGGCATGCCGTTCCCGAGCATCAACCGAAGGACCTGAACATGGAAAGCTTTGCTGGTGACTTGAGGGAAATGGCCCGAACGCCTCTCTACCAAAGCCATGTCCAAGCGATCCGGGATCTGGGAACGGAAGTCCGCTTTGATGCCGGGAAAATGATCGCCGAAGTTGGCGACTCGATGGACCGGTTTTTCTATATCCTGGAAGGGCGCGTCGAGATAATCGACACCTACACGCGGGAGGCTTACCTGCCGTTTTCGCTTGGACCGGATCAATTTATTGGAGAAATCACGTTTTTGAGTGGCGGGGCTTATACGCTGCCGCTACGCGCAAAGGAAGACACAGTATTAGTCTCTGTCCCCCGAAAAGACATGCTTGCGGCCATGTCACGAATACCCGAGATGTCGGACATCATCATTTCGGTTTTTGCCGCGCGTAGGCGCCGCCAGGTTGAAGAGCAAGACACGTCACTGAAGCTTGTCGGCGCGGATGTTGACCGCGATGTCAGGCGGATTGCGGAATTTGCGGCGCGGAACAAGATCGCGTTTCAGATGATTGATCTCGGGTCTGAGGACGCGAATGAAATCGCGCAGAGCTGCAAGCTCAGCGGCCGGCAGCCGGCTGTTGTCTTCGGCAAAAACCGGGTTGTCGACCAACCCACTCCGGCCAAAGTGGCGAAACTCTTGGGACTGGCCCAACACTTTGAATGCCATGAAACCGTGGATGTCCTCATCGTCGGTGGCGGACCGGCAGGCGTTGCAGCGGCCGTATATGCAGGAGCGGAAGGTCTATCCGCGGTGCTTGTCGAGGATCTCGCCATTGGGGGGCAGGCCGGGACGTCAAGCCGGATTGAAAATTACATGGGCTTTCCGACCGGGATCTCCGGGTCAGATCTCGTTTGGCGGGGCGAAGTGCAAGCGCTCAAATTCGGCACACGATTTTTGCGGCCCCGGCGGGCGGAGAAACTGGAACGGCGAGCGGATGGGACATTCTGTGTCACGTTGGACAACGGCAAGGAAATATGTGCCAAGGCCGTTGTTGTTGCATCCGGTGTCCAGTATCGCCGTTTGCCGCTCAACCGGTTGGAAGAGTTTGAAGGCACCGGTATCTACTATGCTGCAACGGATATGGAGGCCCGCTATTGCCGCGGCGCTGATGTGGTCGTGGTGGGAGGCGGCAACTCCGCCGGGCAAGCGGCGATGTACCTGTCCAGAGCAGCGTGCCATGTCCACATGTTAATCAGGGGCGAGAGTCTGGCGGAATCGATGTCGGACTACCTTCTTTCACGGCTCGAAGCTGACCCGTCTGTTACAATTCACTACAAGTCCCAGATCAAGGCGCTGGAGGGAGACGCCAAGTTGGAGAAAGTCGTGATCGACCGGAACGGCGAGGACTGGAACCTGGATTGTCCCGCTGCGTTCATCATGGTGGGTGCGGCCCCCAATACAGACTGGCTGTCACAAACCTGCAACCTGGATGAACGCGGCTTCGTACTCACAGGCGATAAAGTTGGCAAACAATCACAATATGCAACATCGTGTCCTGGTCTGTTTGCCGTTGGCGATGTTCGAGCCGGCTCGGTGAAACGTGTTGCTTCGGCCGTTGGGGAAGGATCTGTTGTGATTTCCCACGTGTGGCAACATGTGCAAGGTAATTGAAACGTAGGCCTTTTTTTGGAAAGCTCTTGGAATGCCAAGACGACAGTCGAAACTGTTCAAGATAACATCCGGCCGTGTTCTCGCCGGGTTCGTGCTGCTGTCCGCGATCGTTGCCGTGTTGTCGGAACCCGTCATTGAGACGTATTTTCAAGAACAGGCTGGCATGCGGGGGCAAGCAACCCTTAAACTGACTGTCGAAGGTTTGAAAGGCGCGTTGCAGCGCTATGAACCCCTGCCCTCGCTGATTGCCGAGCGCCCGAGCCTGGTTGCTCTCCTGAAATCCCCGACAGACCCTGAACTTTTAAAGCGGGTCAACGAAGACCTCCGGCTCTCCGCGTACCGGCTAAAAGCGTCAGATGTCTATGTGATGGATGTCTCCGGCATGACGCTCGCTGCAAGCAGCTATCAAAAGGAACTGTCGTTTGTAGGGCGGAGCTTTGCATACCGGCCCTACTTCACGCAGGCCCTTGAGGGCGGAACCGGCCGCTTCTTTGCACTTGGTACAACATCCGGGGAACGTGGGTATTTCTTTGCAGCTCCCATTGAAGACAATGAGCGTGTCATCGGCGTGATCGCAGTCAAGTTCACAGTTGATGGATTTGAACAAGCCTGGCGCAACGCTGATCATCAGATCATCGTGTCTGACCTGCGCGGTGTCGTCTTCATGGCGAGCCGACCAGATTGGCATTTCCGCACCCTGCGTCCGCTGACAAGAACCGAGATCGCTGAAATTCAGGCGAACCGGCAATACCCGGTGGATGGTCTTCTTCCCCTTGTCAACACGGTTAAACCACTCACGGAGGATCTCAATCTCATCAAGATTGAGGATGAACCAAGTGGCTATCGCTATATCAGCAGCTCGGAGTACATCTCTGACGCCGGGTGGAATGTGCGGATCCTGGTTTCCGCCACCAGAGCAAGGACACAGGCCTTCGCGGCGGTTCTGATCCTTGTCCTCGGGATTATGCTGGTTGGACTGGCGGTCGCCTTTTACATACAGCGGCGCGCGCAGCTTCTTGAACGGCTGTTGACCCAGCAGGCAGCACAGGAACAGCTCGAAGTTCGGGTGGAAGAACGGACCGCTGATCTCAACCGGACGAATGCACAGCTTTTGGAAGAAGTTGCCGAACGAAAGGCAGCTGAAACCCGGTTGCGGAAAACCCAGACGGAGTTGGTGCAAGCGGGCAAATTGGCAGCGCTAGGCCAGATGTCAGCAGCGCTCAGCCATGAGTTCAATCAACCGCTTGCTGCGGTAAAGTCTTACGCGGAAAACGCTCTGAAGCTTCTTGAAAGAAACAGGACGCCCGAAACCCGGGAGAACATCAGCCGTATCTCTGAAATGGCTGATCGGATGGCGTCAATCTCGAAGCATTTACGCAACTTTGCACGCCGTCCAATGGAAAAGGTCCGGCCGGTCCCTCTGGTACAGATCGTCAATGACGCGATTGGCCTCCTGCAACCAAGGCTCCGGGGAAGCGGCGCCAAGCTCAATTTCGCTCAGCCGGATGAAGAGGTCTGGGTTATGGGCGGACATATCCGCCTGCAACAGGTTGTGGTCAATCTTCTGACAAATGCGCTTGACGCCATGAAGGATCGCCAACCTGTCCTAATCGATATTGCCCTTCGAACAGATGCCGGCACTTGTGTACTGTCGGTCCGGGATTTCGGTGCCGGGATTTCGGAAGAGGAAATGGGCCAGGTTTTTGACCCCTTTTTTACAACCAAGCAGCCGGGTGAGGGCATGGGGTTGGGCCTTTCAATCTCATACAACATCGTCAAGGACTTCGGGGGGTCGCTCCGGGTTACCAATCATGATGAGGGCGGCGCCGTCTTTTCGATTGATCTTGTTCTGACTGGAGAGACAGCAAATGAGAACCTGGAAGCCCGCGCACAGGAAACAGCCGCCGAATGAGTGCTCAGAAAATCCTCTTCGTCGATGATGAAGAACATCTGCGTTTCACAGCCAAACAAAGCCTGGAGCTCGAAGGCCTTGAGGTTGAGTGCTTTCCCAACGCTGACCAGGTGCTGCAGCATGTGACACGCGACTTTCGCGGTATTCTCGTGACCGACATTCGTTTGCCGGGAACCGATGGGCTGACCTTGATGGGCAAGGTCTTGGAAATCGATCCGAGTTTTCCGGTTATTCTGGTGACCGGCCACGGAGATGTCGAACTCGCCGTCAGCTCGATGCGTGACGGAGCCTATGATTTCATTGAAAAGCCGTTCCCACCGAGCCGGTTGGTTGAGACCGTGCGCCGCGCGCTGGATAAGCGCCGTTTGACTGTTGAAGTCCGGTCGCTGCGCCGGGAGGTTGGCGCGCGGGATGCTGTCGAGGGAGTTTTGCACGGTCGCAGCCCGGTTATGCGCGCCTTGAGGGATCAGGTTAGCGCTGTGGCAGCTGCCGATGTGGACTTGTTGATCACTGGCGATACCGGTGTCGGCAAGGAAGTCGCCAGCCGGGCAATCCACGAGGCCAGTTCGCGCGCGTCCATGCCGTTTGTTCACATCAATTGCGGTGCCCTTCCCGCAAATCTTGTTGAAAGCGAACTTTTCGGCCATGAGGCAGGAGCCTTTCAGGGCGCTATGCGGGCCCGAACCGGGCGCTTTGAGGCCGCCCGCGGCGGGACGGTTCTTCTGGATGAGATCGACAGCCTGTCACTCCCGCTACAGACAAAGCTCCTGCATGCCATTCAAAACCGATTGGTCACACGGCTCGGGTCAAATGAACCGGTGGAACTGGATGTCCGTTTCATCGCGGCCACTAAGAAAGATCTTGTTGCGGAAGCGGCCGTGGAGCGGTTCCGGTCCGATCTCCTCTACCGGCTCAATGTTGTAACGGTTACCGTACCGCCTCTCAGTGCACGCCGGGAAGATATCCCGCTCCTGTTTTCCAAACTGGTCTCGGACGCGGCAACCCGCTTCAAGCGAGAACTGCCGGAAATACCAGATAGTGTTTTGGCCAAAGTCGTCAGTCAGGACTGGCCAGGAAATGTTCGCGAGCTTCGCAACGCTGCCGACCGGTTTGTTCTGGGGCTCGCCTCTGGCATTGATCATGGCGGCGATGAACACCAAGATCTCGGTCTTACAGATCACATGGCCCAACATGAAAAGGCTTTGATCGCGGCAACGCTTGCGGCTCATGGTGGCAGCATCAAGGAAACCTATGAAGCGCTCAGGATTTCGAGAAAGGCGCTTTATGAGAAAATGCAGAAGCACGATCTCTCCCGGAAAGCCTATTCTGAAGACATTTGAATTCTGAACTGAACACAAGATGTGTCACCTATTCGGGACACGACTTGATCGCTTTGTCACCGTCTCCACCCAAATGCCCCTTTCCCCAACGACAAACTTCATTTCTTGCGCTGCGGAAGCTTGCCTTTTTATCCGTTCGCACTTGATTACAGGGCGGCACGCTTTGGGAGGAGCGCAGGTCCATTTCAATTTGGTCAGCAGGAATCCGCAAAAACTCCGTGCCCGTTCCGCTCGGAACAATAATCTTTGGAGGAACTCATGAAATTCACCATGATCACTGGCGCGGTTGCAATCGCAGCTATGACCGCGACGTCTGCTTTTGCTCAGGATGAGGATCGCACTGGCTGGCCGGAAAGCTTTACCGTAGGCACTGCATCTCAGGGCGGCACCTACTTCGCTTACGGTTCTGGTTGGGCAAACCTGGTTGCAGAAGAACTCGGTATTTCCGGCGGCGGTGAAGTCACCGGCGGCCCGATGCAGAACATGGCTCTGGTTCACACCGGCGACGCGCAGTTCGGCATGACCACCATGGGCCCGGCAGCAGAATCGCTTGGCGGCACCAACCCGATCGCACCGGGTTTGCAGATGACCAACGCTTGCGCAATGTTCCCGATGTATCAGACCCCGTTCTCCATCACGGCGCTGTCTTCCTCCGGCATTACGTCTATTGCCGACATTCCGGATGGCGCAAAGATCGGCTTCGGTCCGGCAGGTTCCACGTCCGACACCTACTTTCCGCGTATGATGGAAGAGCTTGGCGTGAATTTTGAACGCCGCAACGGCGGTTGGTCCGACCTTGGTGGCCAGCTTCAGGATGGTCTTCTTGACGTGATTGCATTCGCAGCAGGCGTTCCGGTTCCGGCCGTGAGCCAGCTCGAAGTCCAGACCGACATCAACATCATCGAGTTCACCGAAGATGAGCGTGCGAAGATCCTGGAAGCGTTCCCGGTCTCCGAGTTTGCGATCAACGCCGACACCTACACCACTTTGGAAAACGATGCGCGCTCGGTCTCCATGTGGAACTTCGCCGTTGCCAACTGCGACCTGCCAGCGTCTTTCGTCAAGGCAGCTGTCAACGTCGTCATGTCCGACAACGACCGTATGGTGAACATCCACAAGGCCGCACGTTCCACGCTGCCGGAAAACTGGACCAAGAACACAGTTCTGAAATGGCACCCGGGTGCAGCTGAGTGGTTCAAAGAAAATGCTGGCGCCGACATTCCGGCCGACATGATCCACGGCAACTAAGACCGACTTCACAAAAACTAAAGGAGGGCCGCGGGACTTGCGCGGCCCTTACTTCAACGACAAGATAAACTCTGGCTGACGCAGCTGGAGGCGCGGGGGACCATGACCGACAAGACAACACCAGCCGAAGACGACGATCATCTGATCGCGCACGGCGTCGATGAAGAACCGGTAGAGATCAACCGGCGGCTGTTTGAGGGAAAATCCCTCATGTTCATCTCGTCCTTCGCAGCGCTTTATGCCGCATTTCACATGGCAGCCCTGAACGGTCTGTCGATCTCCGAATGGACCGGCATTGTTATCCCGTTCCTACCCACGTTCCCGATGGAAACCTGGAACTTCCGCATCGTGCACGTTGCCGGTGCGCTCGCACTTGGGTTTCTTTTGTTTGCCGGCCGGATTGATTTTCCTGAAAAGAGCCAGGAAACACCGGTCCTGGGCTATGTCGCTTATGCCTTGATGATCCCTGCCCTGTTTTCGCTCGGCATGGCCTTCTCCTTCGCCGCTGAAATTTCCAATGGCAAGATGTGGAACGGCATTGATGAGGGGATCAAGTTCAGCGAAACCTACCTCTTCGGCCTGCCGCTGATCGTGGCAACGGCCGGTGGCATCATTCTCTCCTGGTTCCATCAACGCGTCCGATCAGGGTTCGCAGCTCCGGATGTCGTGCTCGCAGTTTGTGGAGCAGCAGTTGCAGCCTACCTGATCACGATCTATGGCACATTGATGCGGAATTCGACCGGAACACCGTTTGCTCCGATAGGCATTTCGATCGCAGCGGTTGCCGGCACCGCACTCATCATGGAGTTGACCCGGCGCGTTGCCGGGATGGCCCTTGTGGTAATCGCCGCTATATTCCTCGGCTACGTCTTCATCGGTGACAAACTGCCAGGCTTCCTGAATTCACCGCCAATTACATGGCAACGCTTCTTCAGCCAAGTCTATACCGACGCCGGCATTCTCGGCCCGACAACCGCCGTATCGTCGACCTACATCATTCTTTTCATCATCTTCGCAGCCTTCCTGCAGGCATCCAAAGTGGGCGACTACTTCGTAAACTTCGCTTTTGCAGCCGCAGGCCGCGCCCGCGGAGGTCCGGCGAAGGTGGCGATCTTTGCGTCCGGTCTGATGGGCATGATCAACGGAACGTCCGCTGGTAACGTTGTCTCCACCGGCTCTCTGACCATTCCGCTGATGAAGAAGGTTGGCTACCACCGCAAGACCGCAGGCGCCGTTGAAGCAGCCGCATCGACCGGTGGCCAGATCATGCCGCCGATCATGGGCGCCGGCGCGTTCATCATGGCGGAAATCACCGGCATTCCTTACACCGAAATCACTATTGCAGCCCTAATCCCTGCCGTACTTTACTTCGTTTCGGTCTACTTCATGGTCGACTTCGAAGCCGCAAAACTTGGCATGCGCGGGATGAAATCTGAAGAACTGCCGAAGTTCGCACAGATGGTCAAACAGGTTTATCTGTTCATTCCGATCATCATCCTGATCTACGCTCTCTTCATGGGATACTCGGTGATCCGCGCAGGCGCTCTGGCAACCATTTCAGCAGCTGTTGTGTCGTGGCTCACTCCGTACCGCATGGGGCCAAGATCGATCTTCAAGGCCTTTGAGATCGCCGGAACGATGTCTGTACAGATCATCGCCGTGTGTGCCTGTGCCGGTATCATCGTGGGTGTCATCTCACTGACCGGTGTTGGCGCGCGCTTCTCCGCCTTGCTCTTGAGCCTTGCGGACACCAGCCAGCTTTTGGCCCTGTTCTTTGCAATGTGTATCTCGATCCTGCTCGGGATGGGCATGCCGACGACCGCGGCCTATGCGGTTGCCGCCTCTGTGGTTGCACCGGGTCTTGTTCAACTCGGCATTCCGCTCCTGACCGCGCACTTCTTTGTGTTCTACTTCGCGGTTCTTTCGGCGATCACGCCGCCAGTTGCGTTGGCGAGTTACGCGGCAGCCGGGATATCGGGGGCAAACCCCATGGAAACGTCTGTCGCCTCGTTCAAGATCGGTATCGCAGCCTTCATCGTGCCCTTCATGTTCTTCTACAATTCCGCTTTGTTGATGGACGGTTCGGTGCTCGATATCGGCCGGGCCGCACTGACAGCGGTCGTTGGCGTGTTCCTGTTGTCATCGGCCGTTCAAGGCTGGTTCCTTGGCGCGGTGGCCGCCTGGTTCCTGCGCATCGGTCTGACCGCTGCAGCTCTCCTGATGATCGAAGGCGGGCTTATTTCCGACCTGATTGGTGTCGGGATCGCAGCAGCAGTCTTCGCCGTGCAACGGATCTTTCATCCAAAACCTGATGCAGCGATCCCGGTCCGCGGCGCGGATTGACGGACGAGGCGTTAGGCCAATACCCGAACGCCCAACTCAAGACAAAAGCCCGGTCAATTTGGTCGGGCTTTTTTAGTTTTTCGTGGGTGTCGGGTTCGAAGTTGAGAAAGTCCGAAAAAGTATTCTGTGAGCGAATACTGGCACTATTTGCATATTGTGGAGTGTCGAAACACAGATTGTCAGCGGGCTTTGACGATGTCAGGCGTAGCGTTAGCGGGCTTGTCCCGGCGCTAATTTGAACGGGTGCGGAGGGTTGTGCTTGGCAGTTCACCGAACTGGTTTTTGTAGAGTTGGGACAACCATCCAACCTGCACAAAACCATTTTAAAGGGCAAGATCGGTGACCGCGGCTTCGTCCGGGACGTGGGCTTTCAGGTCCTGACGCAGCATGTTTATTCCATCCCTACAGAAAACGGCTTTAACCTGATTGCTCGGGGGATCATCCCCGTGACCGGCGTGCACAATGGTGCCGCTTTCCCGAAATTGGGTCCAGACCGCATTGGAGGCACAGGTTACACGTGGGGCCGGTCCGACGTGATGCTGCAGGGTTTTATCGTCCCACAGATCGAGGGTCTCCCGATCAAATTCGGGGTAGGCCCCCAGGTTTCTATTCGGTCTCGCACGGATAAAGTCGTCGCCGGGCCAGGTTGGGGCGCCGGCCTTGCAGCCGTTGCCTTTGGATTTGCGGGAAATCTGTCATATGGGGCAATCCTTGGGCATCACTGGGGGCAAGACAATTTCAACCTCTCAACCATCCAGCCTATTGTTTTCTACAACACCCAATTTCTGGGCGGATCGTACCTTGGTTACAACAACTCCATCACCTACAACTGGACGGCCGACGCTGGTGATAAGTGGCAAGTTCCTCTGGGTTTGACAGTCGGAAAAACGTTTGTGCTGGAAAACGGAACAGCGATAGACGCAAATATTGGCGGCTATGGCCTGGCAGCACATCCGACAGGCGGGGCCGACGCACAAATCAAGTTTGGTCTGTCGGTCTTTTTCTAAGGCATAAAATCGACGCTGTTAATTTTGGTGCACAATCGGCATATCCAATTCTAAACTCTACATCTAGTCTCGCCCGCCTTAAGGTGAGAATCCAGTTCCGAGTGGGGGTCATTCAATGCATTTCAGAGCCACTGTTTTTTCAAGTATTTTTGTCTTCGTCTCCGTGGCGTTGGCAGCGCCTGCCCTGGCGCATACCGGTCACGGATATGGCGGCGGGTTCATAAGCGGTTTTGCGCATCCAATCCTCGGGTGGGATCACGTTGCGGCCATGGTGGCCGTCGGGTTGTGGGGCGCCTTCCTTGGGGCACCATCAATATGGATCCTGCCGATTGTCTTTCCGCTGGTGATGGCCTTCGGGGCCGTGCTCGGCATTCTTGGCGTTCCAATCCCGGCCGTTGAAACCGGGATTGCCCTTTCAGCTGTCGTCTTGGGCCTCATGATCGCGCTGGCAGTTCGTGCGCCAATCTGGTTCTCAGCTGTTATCGTTGGTCTGTTTGCGATTTTCCATGGCTATGCCCACGGAACTGAACTGCCCATCTCCGCCAATGTCTTCGCCTACGCGCTCGGGTTTGTGCTTGCGACCGGCATGCTGCACATGATCGGGATCGCATTCGGCCTTCTGGCCAAATGGCCCGCCGGACGCATCGCCGTCCGGGGTGCCGGTGGTGTTATATCGCTAGCCGGCGTCGCCTTCCTGGTGGGTGCTGTCTGAGAATGCGGGCAGCCGGACTGGGTCTAGGGATCCTTGTTGGCCTGACTGGGGCGGCGCAGGCCCATAGCCCGGTTCCTGGGATCGAGGGCTTTTATGTAGGCCTGCTGCATCCATTCTCATCGCCCGCACAGATCCTTCTGATCCTCGGTTCCGGGCTTTTGATCGGCGGGTTTCCGAGAGACAGCGTGCGCTGGTTGCTTGCAGCTTTTCTTGCCTTTTCCTTCGCTGGTCTCTTCTGGTCCGGCGGCGTTGTTTCTGACACACTGGCTTATATAGTCGCGATCGCAACCAGTGCCCTTGCTGCTGCCTCCGCCATCCGGCTTTTTCCTGCCGCCGTTGTTAGCGTTGCGATCGCGGGGCTACTTCTAGGGGCAATGTCCGTGCCCGATGGCGGGCTGTGGTGGGACCGTTTCGTGACGATGAGCGGCTCCTTGGCGGGGCTCAATATCTTGATGCTCTACCTGTCCGGATGTGTCGTCGTGCTAAACGAGCGGGTTCAATGGGCTATGTTGCCGGTCGCGTTCCGGATTGCAGCGGCCTGGATTGCCGCTATTTCATCCATGATGCTCGCGATAAATTTTGCACCAGATCCGTCCATAGCGGCGCTCTAGGGAAAACGCATGACCACAAAAAACTCGGCCGGAATGCTTGAAGAAGACAAACACTCTGAAGTCTCGCTTCTTCGCCGGTTTTTCCGCGAACCTTTATTGCATTTCCTCGTTTTGGCAGCTGGTCTCTTTGTTGCACAGGTCATAATTGGCGGAGATGAGCGGGAGGTGATCGTTGTTGACGCGGAAGCCCAAAGGTATCTCTTTTCCCAAGAGGAAGACCTGCGCCTTCGACCGCTTACCGAGAGTGACAAACAGCGCATTGTCGATACCTTCATTGAGGAGGAAATCCTCGTGCGGGAGGCAAAAGCTCGTGGGTTTACCGACAGTTCGCGTGTCCGGGCGTTGCTTTTGCAAAACATGCGTTTCTTTATCGGGAGCGACATACCCGAACCGACAGAAGACGACTTGCGCGCTCATTTTGAGGCCAATCTGGACGCCTTCACCAGTCCGCCGAGCCTAGATCTGAACCATGTCATGTTCTCAGATCCGGACACAGTACCGGACGGTATTCTGGATTCGCTCAATCAGGCCGAAGATCCCTCCACGCTCGGGGACTTGGACACCCAGCTCGGATACCGTTTGCGGTTCCTCGATCAACGACGGCTTGTAGGCCTCTTTGGCACCGAACCCGCCAACGACTTGCTCTCAGTCAGCGCAGATGATCGGGACTGGCGCGGTCCCTACGTATCACCAACGGGGTCTATTCATTTTCTTCGTGTGATCAACCGGAACCCGCCGCGCACGCCAACTTATGAACTCGCCCAAGACTGGATTTCGACACATTGGTTGTCGGCAAAATCCGACGAGCTACTCGATACAGCGCTGGACGACGTGCGGCAAAACTATCTTGTTGTTGTCGAGCCGGTAGACGGCGGTCCGAATGACTAGAGCACACCCAATTGCCGCGCTTGTATTGTTGGTAATGGCCGCGTGGTTTTGGCCTGCAGCGGCATCAGCACATTCGCTTGGTGTCGATAAAGCCGAGCTTATCGAGACAGCGCCGGGCGCTTACGAGCTTCTCTCAAAGGTTCCACAACGGCTTGCCGGTGCCATCACAACACCCGTCCTGCCAGACCGGTGCACCTTTGAAGGATCGCCGCGCGGAGAACGCGGGTCGTACCAGGTGCTCTTCCGCTTCACCTGCGAAACAGCCCTGACGTCTGACGATCAGCTCATACTCCCCTGGAAGCGCGATGGCGCTTTGCTGACCGTGCACTGGTTCGAGCAAGAGCCCCTCACCAGGCTCGCCTCACGCCAGGGCGACGCCATTGTTGTTGATCTTGAAGAGTATCTTGCCGGGTCCGGATCCATCGTAAAGGCCGCCACCCGGTACACCAAGCTCGGCTTTGAGCACATTCTCGAAGGATTGGACCATCTTCTGTTTGTGTTCGCCCTGATGATTGTCGTGCGCAACGGTTGGCGTTTGGTCAAAACCATCACCGCCTTCACCATTGCGCACAGCATCACGCTGGTGCTTGCAACGCTCGGTTATGTCAACCTGCCGTCCGCACCCGTTGAGGCCACGATTGCCCTGTCGATCGTTTTTCTTTGTGTCGAGATTGTTCATGCCGCTCGTGGCCGTATCAGTTTGACGTATCGGTATCCTTGGATTGTCGCCTTTGCCTTCGGCCTTTTGCACGGTCTTGGATTTGCCGGTGCGCTCTCGGAAATCGGCCTGCCGCCGAACGAGATCCCAATCGCGCTTTTGTTCTTCAACATTGGCGTAGAGCTCGGGCAACTGGCCTTCGTGTTCGTGATCTTGATCGCACTGAACCTGCTGTCGGCTCTCCGCTTCGGATTTCCAAGATGGGCAGAGCTTATTCCAACATATGTGATCGGCACGCTCGCAATGTACTGGACCTTGGAGCGTACGGCAGCAATTGCAGGTCTTTGACGAACAATCCTGAAATCACATCAGCATCCGCGCAAGATTTGGCTGCTCTGCAAAGAAAAGCGCATTCAAATCATCGATCGCCATGGGGCCGCCGAAGAGATACCCCTGCCCCAGTTCACAGCCAAGCGCAGTTAGCATGTCGCGCTGCTCAATTGTTTCTATTCCTTCGATGAGCGCCGTGGACTCGAGTGTCTTCACCATGGTCAATGCCATTGCTATAAGGCCATGGCCCGCGTCTCCGTCCCGCAGGATCTTTGTCAGGGACGTGTCGATTTTCACCTCATCCCATTTGTATTGAAGGATACCGGACAAGGCGGACGCCGGTGTACCAAAGTTGTCCAGAGACAGGGTGACGCCAAGTTTTCGCAGATCTTCCAGGCAACCATGCACACGGTCGAAAGTGTTAAGAAGCCTGCCCGCTGCGACCTCAACCTTCAACCGCTCGGCGGGCAAACCTGTGCTGCTCAGGCAATCCTCGATCATTGGGGCAACATCTCCATGCAGCATGTGCGGCACAGACAGGTTGACAGCCAGATCCACGTCCCCGGGCAGCAGCTGGACCTGGGCGCATGCGGTTTCAATGATTTTGCGCTCCAAGGGGATAATCAGACCATTCTGCTCGGCGATCGGAATAACCTCTGCAGGTGCGATCCAGCCGAGTTGCGGGTGATACCAGCGGGCCAATGCCTCAATCCCGACGATTTGCCCGGTTTTCATATTAAACTGCGGCTGAAAATGAGGTAGGCAATCTTCCTGTTCGAGTGCCTGGAGCAATGCGCGAGAAATGCCGGATTGCCGCTCAGCAACCGCTCGCATGGGCGACTTGTATGTTCCGATATGTTTGCGACCGGTTCTTATTTCCTCCGAAACCGCCAACAAGGCGTTTTGCAGCCCCGCGCCCGGGTCCCGTTCTTCCTGGTCGACAAAAGCGATCCCCGCGATACTGTTAACTGGATAGATACCGGATCGAATTGCCACTGGCCTGTGAATATGGTCACGCAGGCGAGTGGTGTACTCCAGGGCCGTTGTTCCACTCTCTTGATCCATCTTCATGGCAACGAAGAAGCCGCTCCCACTTGCTCGTGCAAGATATGCTGTTTCGGTGCCAAGATTGATCTGGTGCTGGATCCGCTCGGCAATGGCCGCGAGAATGGCATTGCGATCAGGTTCACTTGCAGATCCCGATCCAGTCCAGGGCATGACCAAATCGAGGTAAAGCACGACCAAATCCTGATCGTCGCGACGCTTGGACTGCATTTCCTCGATCTTCTCGATCAAGACCTTTTGGGTCATCAGCCCCGTGGCCGGGTCGTGCCTCAATTCCGCGGTTGCGCGCGCGAGATTGAACCCATCACGTTTTCTTTCGTTGGCGTAGTGCCGCAATCTCCTAAATAGCAAGAAAACCCAGGCACTCAGACTTGCGATCAATCCAGCGCCATCAAGTGACAGGATACGGGCTTGGCGATTAAGGGCCGCGTTGCTTTCCTGAGCAATTGACGACATCCGGTTTTCGGCCAAATGACGGACCTGGTTCAACGAAGTGCCGATCTGGTGAACTTTTGCCAGCGCCTGTTCAATCGAACTTCTGTTATCCAGATCAGAGATCAGTGGCTCAATTGCCCCTGTCATCTCTTTGGCGTCTGCGAGCCTCCGCGTTATGAGAGATGCTTGCGGGCCAAGTTCCAGCAAAGGATTCACGTGCCATGAATTCAGGGCGTTCTGAAACCGGACGAAAGCTCTGGCGACCCGGGCTTGATACTCGAAATCGGAGTTGTAAAGCGCGCTCGTCAAAAGGCTTTCCAGCCGATGCGTGTTGAGCAAGCTGGAAGACGTAATGAGGGCATGCAAGGCGTCGTCTTTTGCCTTAGCATCCTGCCGTTTCTGAAGCATCTCGACTGCGCTGATCAACAGAACAAACGTCATCGCGATCACGACCAATGGAAGAATACATCGGCTATAACCAGGCCGCCACGTCATACTAACTGTCCCACAAAACTACTTATATTCAGGTAGAACCACGCTGGCAGGCGGCCGGGAGACAGAGCTTCACCGTCCCGGGTGCAGTCTTGGTGGAAGCCAGACAGCAGCTTTCCAAGCGTCGTTTGGGAGACAATGAGCGCAGACAGTTAACTGCACTTGAATCCATTAAATGGCATTTTCTTCACCAAGGATATTATCCCTGATAAAACGCGGTACTACTAATGGCATGTTAAACCGATCATAGAAAATCCGACCGCCCCTTTCGGAGACGTTGATGCCGCATTCTCAAGACCGCCTGTCCGGTTGGATGATGTCCAACATGTCTACATTTGCTGCAATTGTTGCAATCAGCGCGTTTGGTGCCTCGCTGACCCCATCATTGATGCCACGCGACCCATTGGTGCAAAGCCTCTTGTCAGGGATTGTCGCAAGCTTGGGTTATGAAGCGGCCCTTCTTGTCCGGGCAACCTGGCGCTACATGGAAATTCCGTGGCTAAAGGGGCGCTTGCGCACGGTCTGGGTTATCGGTGGCTTGGTCACGTGTGCCAGTATTCTTGTCTACTCCCTCTCAAGAGCGGCAAACTGGCAGAATGCAACCCGCGAGGCCGTTGGACTGGAGCCCCTGGAAAGTGCCGCCCCGTTTTTCATTCTCGGGGTATCCCTCGGCGTTTTTCTGGTTCTTTGGCTGGTCTTCCGAGCGCTTGGAATCGCTCGCCGCCGCGTTGAGCGGGTGTTGGACCGTTTGGTGCCGCCCCGTGTTGGCATCGTGGTCTCAATTGCAGCTGTTGGTTGGCTCTTCTGGGCGTTGGTCGATGGCGCATTGATCCGCAACGCGTTCAAAGCAGCCGACGCGTCTTTCATGGCCGCAGACCTTCTCATGGAGCCGGATATTGAACAGCCGTCCGATCCGCAAAAGACAGGGAGTTCAGCGTCCCTCATCCGCTGGAAGGAAATGGGGCGGCACGGCCGGGCATTTGTTGCAACGGCCCCGACATCAGATGAAATCGGAGAATTTTTTGATGGTCCGGTCCAAAATCCAATCCGGATTTATGTGGGCCGATTGTCAGCTGAGACGGCGGAAGAACGCGCCGAAATCGCGTTGCAAGAGCTGAAGCGCGTGGATGCCTTCTCGCGCTCATCGCTGGTTGTGGCGGTGCCGGTTGGAAGTGGATGGATGGATCCGGGCGCTCATGACACACTCGACTTCATGCTTGGCGGAGATGTGGCGACGGTCGCCGCGCAATACTCGTATCTCACCAGTGTTTTGTCTCTGCTCGCACATCCGGACTATGGCGTTGATCAAGCACGCGTTCTTTTTGAAAAAGTCTATGATCATTGGACAACACTGCCGAAAGACAATCGGCCCAAGTTTTATGTGCATGGCCTGAGCCAAGGGGCGTTCAACTCCCAAGCCACTATCCCATTGTTCGACATGTTGGGAGACCCCATCCAAGGAGCGATGTGGGCCGGGTCACCGTTTTTCTCAAAATTCTGGTCAGAGGTACGCGATCATCGAAACTGGGACAGCCCCGCCTGGCGGCCCACCTATGGCAACGGGTCTCTGATCCGGGTCTTGGACCAGTATGGGGGACTTGAAGGGGAGTTTACGCCTTGGGGCCCTATCCGCATGGTGTTCCTCAACTACGGCAGCGATCCGATCGTGAATTTCACCTACGACAGCTCTATCTTTGAACCCGGCTGGCTGTCACCCCCACGCGCTCCGGACGTTACGCCTAAACTCAGGTGGTTTCCAGTTGTCACCATGCTGCAGCTTGCGCTCGATTCCGCATTTTCACTCAATGTCTCAGGCTTCGGTCATTATTACATCGCCCGCGACTATATCGACGCCTGGTCCGCAGCCGTTGATCCGGACGGATGGACAAATGAGCGTGCAGACCGCTTGAAGGAAATCTTTGTCAAACGCGGCCCGTCTTAATAGCTTGTAAGGAAAGCCGCCTCAGATCTTTTGCCCCAGCAGCCGGTCCAACCCACGTTTGACATCTTCCCGGATTGGATCGGCCGCTTCCAAAATGGCTTCGACTTCGAAGAAATCCATCGTCTGGAAATGACCGATTGCAGGTTCCAAGAGGAGATCCGGCTGGGCGCAGCTCAATTTCGCAGCAACGAGGGAGTGAAGCGTAATCGAAAATGAGCCGATCCAAGTTTCCATGCCGCTGGGAAGTCCGTCGATCGCAGAGAAATCTGCCCCGGTCACATCAACGGCCATCACGGGATAATCCGTGTCGTCGAAAACGTCAAAAGGTGTTGGGTTGACGAAGCCGCCATCGATCAGGACATGCCCATCAATCTGGACTGGCGTCAGCAACATCGGAAGCGCTGATGAAGCCGCAATCGCAGGCAGCAAAGCGCCTTCGGTTAGAACGGCCTGGGATTGACGATGAAAATCCGTTGCGACGACTTTCATCGGGATTTGTAAATCTTCAAAGTTCTCCGCCAGCCCGTCCGGAAACAGCGTCTCGAACAAAACCAGCGGATCAATGATCGACGGACGCATCATATTCAGAAGCGATCCCCAGGTCCGGCCATCAGTCAAAAACAGCTTTTGAAGCAACTGCCCCTTTTGGGTAAACAGATCGACTGTAAAGCTCCGGATGTCCCTGCCGCTCATGCCACTTGCATAGTAGCCGCCGAGAATGGAGCCCATGGATGTCCCGGCGATTGCTTCCGGTTTCACCCCGAGATCGTCCAGTGCTTCGAGTACAGGAATATGCGCAAATGCCTTGGCGGCACCGCCGCCGAGGGCCAGGTAGAACCCGTCGGTGCGTTTCGCAGGTTGAGCTGCGGTGCTTTCCGGCGTGACTTCTGAATACGCTGCATGACCGCTCGCGCCTGATGCCAGGATCGTGCTGCCGGTTGCAATGGTTCCGGTCAAAAAACTGCGGCGTTCCATGCTGGGTCCATTCCTTCTGTCGTGCCGACACGCGCCCTGCAGACTTCACATACAGTAATGCGGAGCTGCTTAAGTCTATCTGAGAGTATAGGAAAACTGCCAGACCCCTCCGGTCAAGAAAAAGGCCGGGGACAGGTGATTGACTGTCCCCGGCCTAATCCTCGGTTCGAGAACCGGGTTCTTCGGCTCTCAGAGTGCGGGATTACTGCGGCAGTTGGTCATCAACGCCCTTTACGTACCAGTTCATCCCTAGGATTGCACCGTCGTCGAGACGCACACCATCTTCAGCTGCAACCGTACCATCTTGCTTGGTGATCGGACCAGTGAACGGCTCCCAGCCATCGACAATCTTGGCTTCGGTTTCTTTGGCCATTGCCACCACGTCATCCGGCAAATTCGTATAGGGGGCCATGACAACGTGTTTCTCGGCAAGACCTTCCCAGGAGGAGTGGCTTTCCCATTTCCCGTCGAGAACGTCCTGAACGCGGTGGATGTAGTACGGCGCCCAATCATCAATGATGGCGGTATATTGTGCGTCCGGTGCGAAAGCGACCATGTCGGATGCCTGGCCAAAACCATGAACACCGCGCTCTTGAGCAACCTGAAGCGGCGCGGTGGAGTCCGTATGCTGCGTGACGATGTCTGCGCCCTGGTCGATCAGCGCCTTGGCAGCATCTGCTTCCTTGCCCGGGTCAAACCAGGTGTTCACCCAAACAACCTTCAACTGGAAGTCCGGATTGACGGATTGTGCGCCCAACATGAACGCATTGATGCCGGCGATGACTTCCGGGATCGGGAAGGACGCGATGTAGCCTGCGACACCGGACTTGGACTGCTTGGCTGCAACCTGACCAATGATGTACCGGCCCTGGTGGAATTTGGAGTTATATGTTGCGACGTTGTCGGCGGTCTTGTAGCCGGTGGCGTGCTCGAACTTCACATCCGGGAACTTCTTGGCAACCTTGATGGTCGGGTTCATGTAGCCGAACGATGTCGTGAAGATGATGTCGCAGCCTTCACGCGCGAAACGCTCGATGGCGCGCTCTGCATCCGGGCCTTCCGCAACGCTTTCGAGAAATGCAGTTTCGACCTTGTCGCCGAAATGCTCTACAACGGCCAAGCGGCCCTGGTCGTGCTGGTAGGTCCAACCGAAGTCACCGACTGGTCCGACGTAAACGAAACATGCCTTAACATCGGCTGCGTTTGCTGCGGTTCCTGCTGCGAGGAACGCGGCGGCAGCCACGGTTGCTTTCAATAGAGATTTCATCAGTTTAGTCCCCTCTGTTTGATCTCTCTTTGTGTACGATCTTTTTGCTTAGATCCAGCCCTGATCGCGAGGGGCCGGACCCGACCGGTAACGGGGAGGCGCTACCGGTCCGGGACAAACGGCTTGCCTAGACAAGCCGGTGTATTGACCAGCGTCAGTCTGCGGTTTGCGGAGATGAGCACAAGTACACCAATGGTCGCAAGATAGGGCAGACTGGACAGGAATTGTGATGGAACGCCAAGGCCGATTGCCTGGGCATGCAAATTGAGCACGCTAACCGCCCCGAACAGGTATGCTCCAATGATGACGCGGAACGGCAACCAGGATGCAAACACCACCAAAGCAAGCGCAATCCAGCCGCGGCCGGCCGTCATGTTTTCCACCCACTGCGGTGTGTACGCCAACGACATGTAGGCGCCGGCAAGGCCGGCACAGGCCCCGCCGAACAACACCGCCATGAAGCGGATTTTTAAGACCGAATACCCCAAGGCATGCGCCGATCCATGATTGTCGCCAACAGATCTCAGGATGAGGCCAGCGCGGGTCCCGAAGAGGAAGTAGGCCACCCCGATGACAAGTGCAAAGCCGATATAAACAATCGCGTCCTGCTGGAAGAAAACCGGTCCAATGAACGGGATGTCGGACAGGATCGGGATGTAGAGTTCCGGGATCCGCAATCCCGGTACTCCGATATACGCTTCCCCAATCATGCCGGAGAGTCCAAGACCTAGGATTGTCAGCGCAAGTCCGGTCGCGACCTGATTGGCGACCAGGACGAGCACGAGAAACCCGAACAAAGCGGACATCGCCATGCCGGCCGCGATTGCACCGATGACCCCGAGTGTTCCCGAACCGGTCTGGTTTGCGACTGCAAATCCAATCACCGCCCCCATGATCATCATGCCTTCGACGCCCAGATTGAGTACGCCGGAGCGCTCCACCACCAATTCGCCAATTGCCGCAATGAGAAGCGGTGTTGCCGCTGTGATGACTGTGAGCAGAACAGCCTCAAACATGAGAAACCTCCCCGGCCGGATTGGCAGCACGGCGGGAGACCATGCGGATGCGATAAAGAATGAGCGTGTCGCAGGCGAGTACGTAAAACAGAAGCAATCCCTGGATCACGCTTGCGATTTTGTTGGAGACGCCAAGCCCAGACTGTACGCCCTCCCCGCCAATGTAGGATAAAGCAAGGACAAACCCGGCGATGATGATGCCGATCGGGTTCAAGCGGCCCAGGAAGGCCACGATGATCGCCGTGAAGCCATAGCCCGGAGAAATCGACGGCAGAAGTTGGTTCAACGATCCTGAGACAACCATGGTGCCAGCAAGACCGGCCAAGCCCCCCGCCAAGGCAAAGGAGAAAATGGTCAGCCGTTTTGCGGAGAATCCGGCAAAGCTGCCTGCGCGTGGGCTCTCGCCCATCACCCGGATTTCAAAGCCCTTGATGGTCTTTGCCAAAACAAGCGCGAGAACCAACGCAATGATGATGGTAATTGGCGTCGCCAGGCTCATCATTCCGCCAAAAACGTCCGGCAAGGTTGCAGCGTCAGAAAAGATGCGGGATTCCGGGAAGTTAAAGCCATCCGGATCCCGCCACGGACCGCGAACGAGATAATCCAGCAGAAGCCCGGCCACATAAACCAGCATCAAGCTTGTGAGAATTTCATTGGTGTTGAACCGGGTCTTCAACAGTGCCGGGATCATCGCCCAAAGCGCGCCCCCGATCACACCGGAGATCAGCATCAGCGGCAGTGTCAGGCTGTTTTCAAAACTCGGGAACACGACTGGCAGGATGGAACCGAACATTGCCCCGACCACGAACTGCCCTTCGGCGCCGATGTTCCAGTTGTTCGACAGGTAACACACCGCCAGACCACAACCGATCAGGATGAGCGGTGTTGCCTTTTCGATCGTTGCTTCCAGCGACCACTGCTCGGTCAAGGGTTCAATGAAGAACTTGTAGAGGCCAAGGGCTGGATTGACGCCGGAAATGGCAAAAATGATCGCGGCGGACAGAGCTGTCAGGCCGACAGCAATCAGAGGCGACATCAGCGACATCAGTTCGCTGTGTTCCTTGCGTTTGACGAGTTCGATCCGCATCAGGCGACCTCCCCTTGTGTCTCGGCTCCGCCTGCCATGAGAAGTCCAACCCGTTCGCGGGTCATATCCGCAGCAGGTTCCGGTTCAGACAGGTAGCCTCTGGAGATCACCGCGATCTTGTCGGCGATTTCAAAGATTTCATCGAGATCCTGGCTGATCACCAGGACTGCTGATCCGCTTCGGGCGAGATCAATGATCGCCTGACGGATCAGGGCGGCTGCCCCTGCGTCGACGCCCCATGTGGGTTGATTGATGACCAGGACGCCCGGTTGCCGGTCGAGCTCGCGACCGACAACGAACTTCTGCAGATTGCCACCTGACAATGAACGGGCTTCCGGATCGTCATGCGACATACGGACATCAAATGCCTTCTTGATCCGCTGTTCCATTTCACCGGCATTGGCCGTTGACACCATCCCGCCGTTGACCAGCTTGTCTCCCGTGCTGTGACGCGTGAGCACAATGTTCTGGGAGAGCTTCATGCCAGGAACGGCGCCATGACCGAGCCGCTCTTCGGGCACGAAGGCGGCGTTTTTCTTTCGGCGCCAATTGATGCCCTTGGCGCCGCAGGGAGCTCCATCCAGCCGGATCATGTCTGGGGCAACGCGCATTTCACCAGAGATTGCGTCGAACAATTCCCCTTGCCCATTCCCGGCAACGCCCGCAATAGCCACAACCTCGCCCGCACGGAGTTCCAGTGAAATGTTGTTCAGCGCGGTTGCAAAGGGTGTGGCCGCAGGCGCGGACAACCTGTTCAACCCAAGCCGGACATCTCCGATAGCCGGTTTTTGGGCTGCCGCGTTTACCGCGATCACTTCAGCGCCCACCATCATGCTTGCGAGTGTTGCTGGTGTTTCCTTCGTGGGGTCACATTCATTGACCACCTGACCGTGGCGCAAGATGGTCGCGTGATGGCAGATCCGCTGAACTTCTTCCAAACGGTGGCTGATATAAAGGACGGCGCAGCCTTCGGACGCCAACCGTTGCAGGGTCAGGAAAAGCTGGTCCGCTTCCTGCGGTGTCAGAACAGACGTCGGCTCGTCCATGATGATCAGACGGGGTTCCTGAAGGAGACACCGGACGATTTCGATCCTCTGACGAATACCGACCGGCAGATCGGCGACAATGTCACTCGGGTTCAGCGGAAGACCGTACTCGCGGGAGACTGTTTCGATCCGTTTGGCCAGGTCCTTCATGTTGCCGGGATTTGGCAGTGCGAGCGCAATGTTCTCGACCACATTCAACGCCTCGAACAAGGAAAAGTGCTGGAACACCATCCCAATGCCGAGTTCGCGGGCAGCGGCAGGATTGTCTATCGCAACCTTCTGGCCATCCCACCAGATTTCGCCCCCATCCGGCTCGAGCGACCCGTAGAACATCTTGACGAGCGTGGATTTTCCCGCGCCGTTTTCACCAAGAAGAGCGTGAATTTCACCCTTGTTGATCGTCAGATCGACGGCGTCGTTGGCAAGGATATCGCCAAACCGCTTGGTCAGCCCTTGCGCGTCCAGCAACTTGTCTTTGCCGGATCTCGCGAACGGGGCAGCTGCCGTGTCCACTTCTGAATGGTTTTCTGTACCCACACTGTCCCCCGGTTGGATGCCGCCTTATTATTCATGTCTTATTTATGTGCAAGCCTCCCGCTTGCAGCGGCTTGTTGATAACAGGCCTCGTCCCGGGCAATCAGGTCGACAACTATTCCTGCTGCGATCACAGCCGGATGTTTTGATTTTATCGTTGTCACCCCGACCGGGCAGACCATGGTCGAAAGAACGCTGTCACTCAGACCGCGTGATTTGAGACGTTTCAGGAACCGAACCCGCTTGGTTTTGGAACCAATAACACCGCAATAGCCAAAGCGCTGCGCAAGGAGCGCACGGGCCATGATCTCTTCATCGAGCCCGTGTGAGTGGGTCATGGCAAGAACGAAGGCACCATCGGGCGCATCCTCGAGTGCTTTCGCGGGGTCCGAAGTGCAGACCTTTGTGACATTGGCCGGCACAGCAGATGGGAACTGATCCGCTCTGCCATCGATCCAGACGATCGAAAACGGCAAGGGCGCCAGCGCCAAGACAAGTGCCTTTCCGACATGCCCGGCACCGAAGAGGAAAAGTGTCCGCCGCGTTTCGCCGAATTGTTCGATCAGAAGCTCTTTGCCGTTTACGTCCTTTATTTCAAATGCGTTTTCGGGGATTTGATCCGCGATTTCGCGTTCGCGAACGGAGCCGTTGTCGATAATTGCTCGCGTAACGAATGGATACGGTTTGCTTTCTTCCAGTGCCAGCCTTTCAGAGGTATCCAAGTGTTCCGCCACAAAAACTTCAATCGCGATTTTGGCACGGCCACCACAACACTGGCCGAGATCGGGCCCGAGAGAAACGGTTTTTAGTTCGAAACCTGCTATTTTGCGACCTGCAGCGTTTGCCGCCTGACGGATCACTTCAAATTCCAAAGTGCCGCCGCCGATCGTGCCGAAAAAACCGCCGTCCGGCCGCACGATCATCCGTGCGCCGGTTTCCCGCGGTGTCGACCCGCCAGTTTCAGCGACCGTGACGAGGGCACAGGCACCGCTGCTTTTCAGGCAGTTTGCAATGTGCCCCCAGACCCTCATGACGACGCCTTTCGTAAGCGCAAATCCCGGACGGCCTTCATGATCGCTTCAGGTGTTGCAGGCGCATCAAGGTTGGGAATCAGGCCCGGCGCGATGCTCGCCACCGCGTCATTGATGGCGCAGAAGACAGCGTTTGCCAGCATCACCGGGGGTTCGCCGACCGCCTTGGACCGGTAAACAGTGTCCTGCGGGTTGCCGTTGCCGCTATATAGGCTGACGTTGAACTCCTCGGGAATGTCCGACGCCGTCGGGATCTTATAAGTCGACGGGGCATGGGTGCGCAGCCGGCCTTTTTCATCCCAGACGAGCTCTTCCGTGGTCAGCCACCCCATCCCTTGCACAAACCCGCCCTCAATCTGGCCGAGATCGATGGCCGGGTTCAGCGAATGGCCGACATCGTGCAGGATATCGACCCGGTCAACCGTCATTTCGCCGGTCATGGTGTCAATTGTGACCTCGGCGCAGGCGCCGCCGAAGGCGAAGTAGTAAAACGGGCGGCCGGTTACGCTTTCCCGATCCCAGGTGATCCCGGGTGTCGCATAGAATCCCGCGTGGGACATCTGGATCCGTGCCATATGCGCCTGTTTGGCAACTTCCGCCAGAGTGAAACTTTGATCGCCAATGAGGACCTTGTTATCTCCGAAATGTATGGCTTCCGGACCACACTGGTGTTGTTCGCACAAGAAGGAGATCAAACGCCCCTTGATTTCCTGCGCTGCAAGTTTTGCGGCCATGGCATTCAAGTCGGTCCCGGAAGACGCCGCTGTCGGGCCGGTATTCGGCACCTTGGAGGTATTGGTTGCGGTGATCCGCACCTTGTCCAGTGTCACGCCAAATTCTTCGCCGACGACCTGGGCGACCTTTTGATAAAGCCCCTGCCCCATCTCGGTGCCGCCGTGGTTCAAATGAACCGAACCGTCGGTGTAAAGATGAACGAGTGCGCCAGCCTGGTTGAGGTGCTTCAGCGTAAATGAAATGCCGAATTTCACTGGCGTCAGAGCCAACCCCTTTTTCAGGACGGCATTCACCGCATTGAAATTGCGGACATCATCCCGCCGGGACCAGTAATCAGAGGTCTCTTCCAGCTGGGCGATGAGATCATGCATCACCGCGTATTCTTCCACCGGCATGCCGTAAGGTGTCACATTGCGCTCGCCGTCATAAAAGTTCAGCTTGCGGATATCCAGAGGATCCCGGCCCGTCTTGATGGCAATCGCATCAATCATGCGCTCGGCAGCCAGCATCCCTTGAGGCCCGCCAAATCCGCGGAATGCAGTATTGGAGCACGTGTCTGTTTTCAGACGGCGGGACCGGATGGCCGCATCTGGATAGAAATAGCTGGAATCGGCGTGAAACAGTGTTCGGTCATTCACACCAAGGGACAGATCGACCGAATAGCCGCACCGTGCCAGGAACTCCATGTCGACTGCGCGGATCTTGCCCGTACCATCATGGCCGACCGTCCAGTCAACGCGGAAATCGTGCCGCTTGCCGGTCATGATCATGTCGTCATCGCGATCGAGCCGGACCTTACACGCCTTGCCTGTGGCTTGAGCAGCAAGCGCGGCCAAGCTCGCCCATTGGTTCGCCTGGGATTCCTTGCCGCCAAAGCCACCGCCCATGCGCCGGACTTCAGCCGTGACCAAGGCATCCGGGACGCCAAGGACTTTTGCCACGGTGTGCTGCACTTCCGTCGGGTGCTGGGTCGATGTGTGCACCAGCATGCCACCCGCTTCCTGCGGCACGGCCATGGCAATCTGGCCTTCCAGGTAGAAATGCTCCTGCCCGCCAATGCGGAATGAGCCGGACAATACCTCTTCTGCCGCTGTCATCCCGGTTTCAGGAGACCCGCGGCGGAACTGGTAGTCCGGCAGGACCATCGTATCTGCAGCCTCAGCATCTTCCTGCGTCAGGATTGGTGGGAGCGGCGCAACCTCGATGTTGGCTTTCAGGGCTGCCTTGCGCGCTTGATCCCGCGTCTCGGCAACAACGGCAAAAACAACCTGGCCGAAAAACAGGATTTCACCGTCTGCCAGAACCGGATCATCGCCAAAGCCGGACGAACAATCGTTGGTTCCCGGAATATCATCAGATGTCAGGACAGCAATAACACCGTCGCTTGCGCTCACATCGGTTAGATCGAAGGAACTAATCTTGCCGCGGACTGCAGACCGCGCCCAGCCAGGGACGACATGCAGCGTACCAACGGCCTCCGTTAGGTCATCAATGTAAGGTGCCGTGCCCGTGACATGCATCTCTGCACTGTCATGGGCCAATGGTTTCCGCACGTGCTTCAGCGGGGCGGTCACTTTGCTCTGATCAAGCGGCGCGGTCATGATCTGCCTCCCGCTTTGCCAAAACCCGAACGCTTTGCGCTGCCGTCCCGTCGGTTTCCATCAAGGCTTTCGCAAGCAAGGCCCGCGCCGTTTCCATACGGTATTCTGCACTCGCCCGCATGTCTGTGAGTGGTGTGAAGTCGCTATTCAGGGCTTCAATGGATGCAGCCCAGGTCGACGCATCCTCAAGAATCGCACCTTTCAATGCCGCTTCTGCTCCGCTGGCACGCTTCGGTGTTCCCGCCATGCCACCATAGGCGATCCGTGCATCGATGATCCGGCCATCGACGATGGTGAACCGGAAGGCGGCCATGACGGATGAAATATCCTGATCAAAACGCTTTGAAATCTTGTAACAGTGAAAGACCTGATTGGCGGAGGGGCGCGGAACAAACAGCCCGGTCACGAATTCCCCGGGAAGTCGGTCCTGTTTCCCGTAGTCGATGAAAAAGTCTTCTAATGCCAGAGCGCGATCACTGTCTGCAGACTGAAGCTCCAAAGTTGCGCCAAGTGCAATGAGTGCTGGCGGCGAATCTCCGATCGGCGACCCGTTGGCGATATTGCCGCCAACTGTTCCGGATGCGCGAACCTGCTTTGAACCAATGCGCTTCCAGAGTTCGCCCAAATCCGGAGAAATCCTGGTCATCGCGGCCTCTGTCGCGGCAAAGGTCGCCGTCGCCCCCATCAAAATGCCGGACTCGCTTTCTTCGACCCGGTCCAGGCCCTCGATCCGGCCGAGCCAGATGGTTTTGGGCAGATCGCGGAGGTGTTTTGTAATCCAGAGGCCGACATCGGTCGCGCCAGAGACCAGGGTGGCATCCGGATGTTGACCGTAAAGCGCAGCCAGGCCATCCAAAGATGCCGGCGAGGAGAAAAACCGTTCACTGGTTCCAAGGAATATATCCCGGCTGTCTGCGAGTTTCTTCAGTTGCTCACGAGTTTCATTCGACCGCCAGGTGAACGCGTCATCGGCAACGTTGAAACAGGCTTCCAGCGCCGCATCGACAATCGGGCGATATCCTGTGCACCTGCAAAGGTTTCCGGCGAGCCATTCCGTGACCGTCTTGCGGGATTTCGCCTCGCCTTCTGCGTGATACAGGGTGAACAGCGTCATGATGAAGCCGGGAGTACAGAATCCGCATTGGGATCCGTGCAGATCCATCATCGCCTGTTGAACCGGATGAAGCCGCTTGTCTTGCGCAAGGTCTTCCACGGTCACCAGTTCGGCGCCGTCGACCATACCCAGGAGCAGAATGCAGCTGTTCACAGGCTGGTAGATGAGTTTGCCGTCGATAACGCGGCCAAGCGCAACGGTACAGGCGCCGCAATCACCCTCTCCGCACCCTTCCTTCGTGCCGGTCTCCTTCCGCCGGAGCCGCAAATAGTCAAGAAGCGTTTCGGTCGGCCCGACATCGTGGAGCTCGACAATTTCTCCGCCTTTGATGAACCGGATCGTGTCCCGCATCTCTCAGCTCCCCCGATAGGTTGAATAGCCGAACGGCGAGAGCAACAGCGGCACATGGTAATGCGCGTTTGCGTCAGCGATCCCGAAGCGGATTGGAACGATATCCAGAAACAGCGGATCAGGGAGGGTCTGATTGGTGTGCTTCAGATACTCGCCTGCATGGAAGCGGAGCTCGTAGGTTCCGGGTTCAAACACATCGTCGGAAAGAATTGCGCCGTCGACCCGGCCGTCGTCGTTGGTCACATGGCTCGATATGTGAGCCGGCGCATCGCCCGCAGACCAAAGCTCTATCTTGAGGCCCTTTGCAGGGACACCCAAAGCAGTATCCAGAACGTGCGTTGTCAAACGCCCCATCAGTCTCTCCCTCTTGCGGCAGTGCCGCAAAATCCATCAGATCAAAAATGTGCCTGAAATAGACGCAAACCCAAAGCGCTCATTTGCGTACTTGATGATGCCTAATTGGCATCAATGGATGCCAGTCGCTCTTTCAAGGCGAACACTGCGTGATCAAAAAACATCGCCGGGGCCAGTGCCAAGGCCCGTAAGGATGATGTTACCACACAAAGACGATCGGCCTGAAGAGGTTCATCTTTCAATGGCTTAAAGATCAGATGCCCAGCTTCAATATCTTCTTCGCAGCCGATCTGCGTTTGAAATCCAATAACGTATTCGTCTCTGGCCAACGCCCGCATCAACCGCAAGGAATTCGCCTCAACATAGGTCATGGATGCACCCGGAATCCGGCTCCGGATGACATCAATTCGGGCCCGGATCGACAAACCTTCTGCCGGAAGGGCAACCGGATAGCGGAGACAGTCGGCAAGACTCAGTCCGTTTTCTCCCGCCAGAGGGTGGTTGGGTGCCATCACCGCACCAATTACCAGATCATGATGGAAGGCCGCGGTCAGGGTCGACATGTCGGGAGGATCAAATGTAAACCCGACATCCGCTTCGGCCGCTTCCACCTTCCTGGCCGCTTCCTGCGAAGAGGAAACCGAAACATTGACATGGATGCCCGGATAAGTCCGGCGGAACGAACTGATCACCGCCGGTAAAAGCCGTTCGGCAACGCTTTCGACCGAGGCAATCGACACAGTGCCACGCCGCAAGCCCTTCAGGGCGTCCAACTCGGCGACCGTACCCTCAAAGTCCGAATAGGTCCGCCGGATGTGCGCCAGTAGTACCTCGCCCGCCTGAGACAACCGCATCCGCCGGCCTACGCGTTCAAAGAGCTGCAGGCCAAGGGCTTCTTCAAGCCACAGTATTTGCCGGTTGACTGCGGACGAGGCAACATTCAGCTCGCGCGATGCGGCCCGGATAGATCCAGCTTCGGCAGCGGCGAGAAAATACCGCATCGCCGGGCTATAGAGGTTCCGGGCCAGCTCCTGTGCGCGCGCTGAACGCATTCTCAACCGTCCTTACGGGATCAGAACGGTCGTGCCGGTGGTTTTTCGGCCTTCCAGATCGGTGTGCGCCTGGATCGCGTCTGCCAATCGGTACTCCTGATTGATCGCGATCTTCACAATGCCCTTGGAGACGACATCAAACAGATCGCCGGACGTCTTCTCCAGCTGTTCGCGGGTCGCGACATAGCTGAAGAGCGTAGGCCGGGTTGCGAACAGCGATCCCTTTTGCGCAAGCAAAGCAAGATTGAAGTCCTGAATCGGGCCGGAGGACTGACCGAAGCTGACCCAGAGCCCGCGCGGCTTCAAACAATCCAGCGACCCCGGATAGGTGTCCTTGCCCACAGAATCATAGACAACGTCACAACCCTTGCCGTCGGTGATTTCCTTGACCCGTTCGACGAAGTTTTCCGTCCGGTAGTTGATGACATGCTGGTAGCCGTTGGCCTTGGCCAGATCGACTTTGTCCTGCGACCCTGCCGTGCCGATTACCGTTGCCCCAAGATGGGCTGCCCATTGCCCGGCGATCAGGCCGACGCCCCCGGCAGCTGCATGAAACAAAAGGGTTGTTTCCGGGCCGACATTGAAGGTTTGGCGGAGTAGATATTGGGCTGTCATTCCCTTCAACATCATGCCGGCAGCGGCCTTCTCATCTATACCATCGGGGATGACGACAAGACGGTCCGCCGGAATGATCCGCTCTTGAGCATAGGCGCCAAGCGGACCGACATATGCCACACGATCGCCCGGCTTGATGTGGGACACCCCCTCACCGACTGTCTGAACAATACCCGCGCCTTCATTTCCTGGGATGAACGGCACACCATCGGGGGCCGGATAAAGGCCGGACCGGAAGTAGGTATCGATAAAATTGAGGCCAATCGCCGTGTGCCGGATGCGCGCTTCACCGGGGCCCGGCTCGCCCACCTCAACATGCTCCCAGGTTAAAACATCGGCGCTGCCTGTCTCATGCACGCGGATTGCCTGTACCATATCAACTCCCACAGATTTTCATCATGATTGCACGCAAACAACTGGTGCAGATCCTTGCAAAGACCATATCCAGCCCGTCGCAACGATGCCAGCGCGAAACGAAGAACGCACTGTTTACAGTGCATTAGATGCTAGAGCCGGGAAAAGTTCTCGTTGAGTGACCGATCAATCCACGCGATCGATCAGCTGCTGAACAGCGGACACTGAGAAGAGATAAAGGCTGGCAGCTGTAAACAGGACTGCTGCCCAGGTGCTCAACACCATCCCATCCCAGATCGCGAGCGCAGCAAGCGCCATCCAGACAAGCGTGACTGGTAGGGTCAGCCAGCGCCAGCGTTTGACGCGGACCGGGTGAACAAACCGGATCGGCGCAAATGTAAGAACACAGCACACGATGACAGCGGCAATCGTAAAGGCTTCGGACGGCGACAGCACCATGAGACCGAACACCACCATATTCCAGCCTGCCGGGAAGCCCTTGAAGGAGCCGTCCGGCGTTTTCATGCCGTTGTCTGCGAAATAGAGCGCACCGGTGAACACAACGAGGCCGCCGCAGATCCAGTTCCACGGGCTTGAGAGCATCAGGCTCCAGGACAGCGCAAAGGCGGGCAAGAACACATAAGTGGCGTAGTCGATGACAAAATCGAGGGACGCGCCCGACCATCGTGGCAGGCGTTCCGCAATGTTGTACTTGCGCGCAAGTGGGCCATCAATGCCGTCGACGAAAAGCGCCAGTCCAAGCCAGGCAAACATTTCGTCCCATTTGCCCTGTGCACCGGCAAGCAGCGCAATCAACGCAATCGGGGCTCCGGATGCTGTCAAAATGTGGATCAAAAACAGCGCGGGTTCCGGCGCGACTTTGCCAGGCGTTACGTCCGTCACGGGCCTAGGTCCTCGTTTAAACAATAAAATCCGCGCGGGGTTGCATTTCTTTTTCCGTGGCGCGGCGGCTCCCAATTCTTCGCCCTAGTAAGAGTGCTAAGGAGTCAACAGCTTTTATTTGTATTGCAAATCGATGACAGTGTGAACCGCAAAAGCAGAGAAACACTTCAAACTGCAATGTTTCTAAGAAGCGTCTTGGCCGAGAACCATTCCAAGAGCAAGCGCACCGCCCCACACCAGCAAAAATATCCCGATCCCAATTGGGAACGCCCGGCTAGGAAATGTTTTTTCCAAAGCCATCACCGCGCCAAGCAATGCAATCCAAAGGATGTTCATCAACCCAACCGCAAACATCACCGTCATAACGGCCCAGCAGCAACCAAGGCAAATCCAACCCTGTGCCAGTCCCTCACGAAAGGCAGACTGGGTACTATAATCGCCTCCGTTCCGGGCAAAGGACCATCTGGGATACCAGCAGCGTTCAAGACAGGCGCGCTTGGCAGGTGTGAATTGATATAAGCCCGCGGCAAGCAAGACAGACGTGGTGAGTGCCATACTGACCGGTGCCATCATGTCAGACAATGCACCAAGCTTGGACAAACCAACCTGCGCGATAGTCGCAACAACCGCATAGCCGATCCAGACAGCGAGATATCCAATGACGACGGAAACGGTCACAGAAAAAGCTGATTTCGTCTGAGTGCCCTCAATAGAGACGTACTGGTGAAAGGCTTTCACCATAGGCGTCGCGGACGGCAGCATCATGGCCAATGCCATCATGGCCCACATCATGAAAATCTTAGCAATGTGGACACCCGTCAACGCAACGCTGGGCATGCCGAACGTCGCGCCGGCCGGCAAACAAAGGGCTGCAAGTGCTGCCCTGGCCTCTTCCGGCAAACCGCGCATGAAATTGAACTGATTGAACAGAATCATTCCCGGCCCGGCTTCCGCCATATCCATGCTTGGCACCATGGCCGCGACCATAACAATTAGATACGACCAGCCGCTCGCAGTCAGTACCGCAACGATTAAAAGTACAAGCGGCCATCCACGCTGTGGTTCGCCGATTTGCGGTTTCAGGCCATCAGGAGAATGCAAAACAGTCATATGTGTTGTCTTGGGCCGGTCTCATTGCAATTTCGAGCAAAACTTATCGCGGATTTCAGCCCAACGAATTGATCTTTCTCATGGAGCAGACCAGTAGTCGGGCGCATTGAGGATCGACTTGCCAACCTGCGTGATTTGGTCCCGTTGATCTTTCTGAGGTATAGCCCAACATCACTAGACAAGTTGCAACTAGTCTTTAAGTGCGGATACGACCATGGCCCGGGCGAAGAAACAAATCACGTGTGACGCAGTTGTTGTCGGTGGTGGCCCGTCTGGGCGGATCACCGCGCTCGCGCTCGCGAAGACCGGTATCAAAACAGCTTTGATCGCACCTCTTGACGCGCCTCAAGATGCTCGGACGACAGCGCTCTGGCAAAAATCGATCGACCTTCTTAAGGACCTTGGCATCTGGGACGATATTCTGCCAACGGCAGAACCCTTGAAAACGATGCGCATGATCGATGGATCCAAACGGCTGATCCGCTCGCCTGAAACCCTTTTTGAAAGCGCAGAACTCGGCGTTGACGAGTTTGGCTACAACATCATCAACGCAGAACTGAACAAGGTGCTGGCCGCCGCCTGTGCCGCTGAGGACAACCTCACCTGCGTCGATGACCTCGCTGAAAACGCTGCTTTTTCTGAAGAAAAAGCCGTTTTCACCACAAAAACCGGTGCAACCGTTTCTGCAGATCTTGCTGTTGCAGCCGATGGCCGCAACTCGCTTCTGCGGACTTCGGCCGGGATAGAAGTCAAGCGCTGGTCCTACCCACAGACTGCGCTTGTTCTCAATCTCGAGCACACGCTGCCACACCGCGGCATCTCGACCGAATTCCACACACCAACCGGACCGTTTACGCTTGTTCCGCTGCCCGGCCGGCAGTCCTCTTTGGTGTGTGTCGAGACGGCAGAAACAGCTGACCGGTTGAAAACCATGGACAACAAGCTCCTTGCCCGGGAGTTGGAAGACCGGGCACACTCGATTCTCGGCAAGTTCACGGTGATTTCCGAACCGCAGACCTTCCCCCTGTCTGGCATGACCGCCCAGTCGGTAATTTCAAATCGTTTGGCTTTGGTCGGGGAAACGGCGCATGTCTTTCCACCAGTTGGCGCGCAGGGCCTGAACCTGTCCATGCGCGATATTGCGGATTTGATATCAGCTGTGGCCGCGGCTGAGGCAAAGGGACTGGACATCGGTAGCTCGGAAGCCCTGAGAACTTTTGAGCACAAGCGGATGGCCGATATCCGGTCTCGGACCAATGCGGTCGATATGTTGAACCGCTCCCTTTTGACAGATTTCCTTCCCGTTCAAGCCGCACGAAGCGCGGGCATGTATCTGGCCAGCAAAATTGGCCCCTTCCGGCGTTTGCTCATGCGCGAAGGAATGGCGCCGGGAACCGGATTTCAGCTGCGCTCCTAACTAATGCCTCAGTATAGGTGCTTCAGCGCGACGTCTTTCTGCTGTGGTAGGTCAAGGCCATCCGGATCATCTGCCTCAACTCCGGCAGAGGCAGGGGGGTGGCGAGGGAAAGGTGCAGGCTGCGGTCACCGCCGAAGATGAGGTCTGGGAAGAGACCGCGCCATTCCGATACAAGACTGGTGTTGCACGAAACATAAAGGGCAATATCGCCCAACTCAGAACCATCTTTTGCAATGCGGATCGTTGTTCCGGATTTTGGTTTTTCCGTCAGATAGCTCGGCTGGCCCCATTTGAGCGTTTCTACAATTTCACCGGTGCCGTCTGTCTCCGCGGCCGTCTCTAGGATCAGGCGGCGGAGCTTAAGCAACCCTTCGCGGATCTCAGGTGGTTCCTGTTCAATCAGTGACAGTGTGGCATTGCCCGGCACATCACCCTCCCAGCATGACTTCCGCGAACCCGGTCGGCAGCGCGCCTGTGGTGATGGCCCAGATGAACGTGGTGACCGTGACAATTGAAACAAGCGTCCCAATCAGGACGAAGCTCGAGGCCCGCTGCACATAAGTCCCATAATGCTGGGCGATGACGAACACGTTTGTCGCCGGTGGCAAACATGCCATCAGGACCGCCGTCGCGATCCATACCGGGTCGATATTGCCAAGCCACATCAACAGCATGAAAATCAGCAACGGGTGCACGATCAGTTTCACAGCCAGAACGATCGGCAATTCGATCGGTATCCGGCCAATTGGCCGGATGGCAATGCTCACTCCCATGGCAAAGAGCGCACAAGGTGCGGCCGCGTTGCTCAAATAAGTCAAAAGTGTCGAAAACGCTTGGGGCTGCTGCAGCTCAAAGGCGGCGGCCAACCCCCCTGCGATCGTCGCCAGGATAAAGGGGTGGCTGAAGATCCGCCAGAGGATGCTTTTAATTGTATCTGCGATGCTTTGATCTTCGGCGCCAGCGACCGCCATCATCATTGGTGCCAGAATGAACATCAGGGCGTTGTCAAACGACAGGATGAGAGCCGTCGGCACTGTCGCCTCTTCTCCGAGGACCGCGAGCGTCAGGCCCGGCCCCATATAGCCGACGTTGGAATACGCGCCTGCGATCCCGAGTATCGTCGACTCAGCGATGCTGCCCCGAGTGGCGACCACCCCAATGCAAAAGGCCACCGCGAACACGATATAAGTGGTGAAGGTCGTAGCCGCGATGAACGCGAAATTCGCCAATTCCTCAAAAGGAGTTCCGGACAACAGCCGAAAAAACAGTGCGGGCAGCGCCAGATAGACGACAAAGAAATTCATCCAGCTGAGACCGGCTTCGGGGATCTGTTTGATTTTTCCTGCTGCATAGCCCAGAAAAATCAGCCCGAAAAACGGTAGAGAAAGCGAGATGACGTTCTGCATAGTGAATTCAAAAAACTTGCGTTTAGCAGGCCGGTTGCGGTGAAACGCGGCTCAGTGCTTGCATAATGATGTGGCCTTCGATAAGGACCCCAACATGCAAGACGGCGCGCCGGATCGCATTCCAAACAGGTCTTGAGGGGAACCGCAAGGCCATAACGTTCCACAAGGCGCTCGTCCCGTGTGCTTTTGCCGGAACGATTACAATAATACAGGCGGTGTGGACCGGGACTGTCCACCATCAGTGACCATTGCAGCTCCAATGACGTTTCGAAACCACCTTGAAAGCCTTCTGCTGTCTGCGGCAATCGGCCTTTTCCGGTTGTTCCCGGTCGATTTTGCCTCCTGGCTAATGGGCCGCTGCTGGCGTTGGTTTGCCACAATGAATGCGCGCCATAAACGGGCTCTGAAACATCTGAAAAATGCCTATCCGGAGATGCCACTCAAGGAGCGTGAAAAAATCGTTCTGGGGATGTGGGACAATCTCGGACGAGTCGCTGCCGAGACCTTCCATATCGACCGGCTCCTGCATCAAGATCATCGCTTCGAGGCGGATGCTGACGAGATTACACAGGCCGTTCTGCGCGGCGAACAGGCTGCGCTGTTCGTGTCGTTTCACAGTGGCAACTGGGAAATGTGCGTACAGCCAGCTGTTATGGGGGGCATTGAAATTACCGGGGTTTATCAGGCCCTGAAAAATCCGGAAGCAGACAAGGCGCTCCGCTCGTTGCGCAAGGATCTTTACAAGGGCGGATTGTTGTCGAAAGGCCACCAGACGGCGCGCAAGATCCTGTCGACCCTGAAAGCAGGCGGGATCGTCGCTATCATGGGTGACCTTCGCGAGACACGTGGTATTCAGGTCCCGTTCTTCGGCCAGATGGCCTATGCAAACCCGATTCCGGCCTCCCTCGCCCGCTCCTGCGGCGTTCCAATTGTCCTGGGACGAGTGATCCGCAAGAACGGCGTGAACTTCCGCATTGAAGGTCGTGCAATCTCCGTCCCGGTGACAGATGACCGGCAGGCGGACATTGAAGCGGCGACGGCCCGGATTCACGAGATTTTCGAAGACTGGATTCGCGAACATCCCGAGCAATGGATGTGGATCCATAAGAAATGGGCGGCTGCAGGAAACGCCGCTCCGGCCAAGGACGCTGCGTAATCAGACGGCACCTGTCCGCCTTTCGGAGCAGTTGCAGTGCAGCATTTGGAAGATATGCTAGGGCCACAATTGTGGAGGACAGCATTTTGACCAAGACCCCGAGCGCATTTTACAAACCCCTTGCGATAGGCGCGCCGGATCCTTTCCGTGAACTGCCCGTAACCCTGGAGCGGATGATCCATTTCGTTCCGCCACATATTGAAAAAATGCGCGCCAAGGTCCCGGATCTCATTGCCAAAGTAGATGTGGTCCTCGGCAATCTGGAAGACGCAATCCCTGCCGATGCCAAAACGGACGCGCGGCGTGGCTTCATTCAGATGGCCCAGGACAACGACTTCGGCCAGACCGGGCTCTGGACCCGGGTCAACTGCCTGAACAGCCCGTGGTTTTTGGACGACTTGATGGAGATCGTTCCAGCGGTCGGCGAAAAACTTGATGTCATCATGCTGCCAAAGGTCGAAGGCCCTTGGGACATCCACTATCTGGATCAGTTGCTGGCGCAGCTTGAAGCAAAAGCAGGCATTCAAAAACCGATCCTTATTCATGCGATCCTTGAAACTGCCGAGGGCGTGAAGAATGTCGAGGAGATTGCCGCTGCAAGTCCGCGAATGCACGGCATGAGCCTCGGTCCGGCAGATCTTGCAGCCTCGCGCGGCATGAAAACCACCCGGGTTGGCGGTGGACATCCAGATTATGCGGTTCTTGCAGATCCGACCGAAGGTGCGGCACGAACGGCTTACCAGCAAGATCTCTGGCATTACACGGTCGCAAAGATGGTCGATGCCTGCCTGTCCTATGGATTGAAGCCTTTCTACGGGCCGTTCGGCGATTTCTCCGATACAGATGCCTGCGAAAGCCAATTCCGCAACGCGTTCCTGATGGGATGCCTTGGAGCCTGGTCACTGCATCCAACACAAATCGACATTGCAAAACGTGTCTTTTCGCCTGATCCGGGAGAAGTTGCGTTCGCAAAGAAAATCCTTGAGGCCATGCCCGATGGTACCGGCGCGGTCATGATCGATGGAAAGATGCAAGATGATGCAACCTGGAAGCAGGCCAAGGTGATTGTTGACCTGGCTAAAGTTGTCGCATCCAAGGATTCGGACCTTGCACAAGTGTACGGTCTTTAGAATTCGGCAAGTTTGCCGGGCTAATATTGACACTTAAACCCCTTGCATGTGCACAATAGGGAAGCTACTTCCTGCACATGCAAGCAGTTGGCGATTGAGTAATCATGCGTACGGCGAAATTCAAAATCGGTCAGGTGGTTCGGCACCGGGTTTACCCCTTTCGCGGGGTAATCTTTGATGTCGACCCGACCTTCAGCAACACCGAAGAATGGTGGGATGCCATTCCGGAAGATGTTCGTCCGAAACGCGACCAACCGTTTTACCATCTGCTCGCCGAGAATGATGAAACCGAGTACGTCGCTTATGTCAGCGAACAGAACCTTGTTCCCGACATGACCGGGGAGCCGGTGCGCCATCCGCAGGTTGCTGAGATCTTCGAAGAACAGTCAGATGGGTCTTATCTGCCGCGGTCTGTGGAGATGCACTGAAGATCTTTACCATTAAGAGCTGCGAAGATTGAAAGCCGGGTCACTAGGTCCGGCTTTTTTGTTGGCGACGTCCCTGTCTTTCCGACACAAACAAAAAGGCCGGAGCATTTTCGCTCCGGCCTGATCGAATTTTATCAATAAGAAGAGATCTTACTGGTTGGCCGCGTTCTGTGCGTCAATCAGCTTCTGACGTGCTTCATCAGCCCGTTTCTGCAACTCGTTCTGCAGTTCTTCCTGACGCTTTTGCAGCTCAGCAATGTCCATCGGCGCGCCGTCATAAACCTTGGTGAAGCCAATCAGCGTAACGTCGAATGCGATTTCTTTGCCCTGCTGGTTGAACGGGATGACCCGCATGCCACCGCCCTGCTTCATCGCATTGACGAAGTTGTTGTCGATTGCCAATTCGGCATAACACGCATTCGGCGCGCAGATGCTGTACTTGCCCTGAACCGGCTTGCTGTCATCGATCTGGATGCGAACGCCCGGCTGAATCAGAACGCCGGTCGGAACAGCCACAAGGAGTTTCTTCCGAGCTTCGCCTTCAACTTCCTGGATCGCGACATTGCTCAGGAACTGACCGGTATTCGTCCGCAACTCAATGGAAATGAAGCAGACTTCCTTGTTATTGGTCTGCTCGTTCTTATTACACGCCTTTGTCCAAGGGCTCTCTTCTTCCTGGGCAATTGCGGGAGCACTTGCGAAAGAAGACAGGGTCACGAGCGCGGCGGCGGCGCCAGCGATCAATCCTCTTTTCAAAACACTCTTCATCGAAACGTCCTCAATCGTGGATGTGCAAATCTTTGCGCTGTTCTGTGACATTCCGCATACAACCGCAAGACCCGGCCGTGCTTTCATGTCGGTTTTCCATGGTAAGACATCCAATTTGGGCAAGAGGGTGACCGATATGCAACGCACTCCCCTAACAGCGAAACAATTCTGAATATCCAACAGTTTCCTGCTTGTTCGGCGCGCTGCCTTTATTTCCTTGTGGTACGCTTTTGAAATGAGAATCAACCGGTTTTCCGTATTTGTCATGTTCAACTGGCCGCAACATTCCGAAAAAAGCAGCTGTGCTAAAACCGCACAGCCGTTGCTGTTTGCCTTTTCTCTCGGTGTGGCCGTAGTGTTTTCGGCATTTCTTGCTGCCCCCGCATTTTCGGACGACCCGGTCGAATGGTCTCATGGCATCGCCATGCATGGTGAACCGGCTCTGCCACCTGATACGCCTTTTCCATACGCAAATCCTAATGCACCTAAAGGCGGTTCCATCACATTGGGTGTTCAAGGGACTTTCAACAGCCTGAACTCTTTCATCGTTCAAGGCGGCTGGACGTCTGCCCGCGGCATGCGGGAACGTCAGTTCGGCAACAACATCTTTGAAAGTCTGCTGATTCGGTCATATGCAGAACCGTTTTCCCTTTATGGGCTGCTCGCACAGCGCGTTCGAATGCCGGAAAGCCGCGAATGGATCGAGTTTGAGCTCAATCCGGATGCCAAATTCTCTGACGGTTCGCCGGTGACCGTTGAAGACGTTATCTTTTCCCTTGAAATCATTGAGGAAAAGGGACGTCCGCCTTTCCGTAACTGGTATGCGCAGATCAAGGAAAAGACTGTCACTGCGCCCAACCGGCTGAAGCTGGTTTTTGAAAACGGCGACAACCGGGAACTGCCCCTGCTTGTTGCCCTTGCCCCGATCTTTTCCAAAAAACACACAGATACCGAAACGTTCGACCGCTCGACTCTCACACCGCTTGTTGCCTCCGGCCCCTACACATTCAAAACCATCGAGCCGGGCCGGCTTGTGGTTTACGAGAAAAATCCGGACTACTGGGCGGACTACCTGCCGGTCAAAAAGGGGTTCGACAATTTCGATGAGATCCGGATCGAGTATTACCGCGATGAGACAACGCTCCAGGAATCTTTCAAAAAAGGCCTCATCGACTTTCTGAAATTCGGTGATCCCGTTCGCTGGGCCACCGGCTTTGACTTTCCTGCCGCCAAGGATGGCGATGTCATCAAGCTGGAGATCCCACGTGGTGTTCCAGCGCCCACGCAAGGCATGGCGTTCAACACCAGGCGAGACCAATTCTCAGAACGCACAACCCGCAAAGCGCTCAGGATGCTGTTCGACTTCAAATGGGTGAACGACAATCTCTATTATGGGCTCTACAGACGAACAGCCGGTTATTGGGACAATTCCGAGTTGTCGTCGATCGGCCGGCCTGCGAGCGCACGAGAACGCGAGTTGCTTGCCCCCTTCCCCGATGCTGTTGACCCGGACGTTCTGGAAGGCACGTGGCGGCCGGCAGACGCGGATGGCACCGGCAGGGACCGGAAAGTTCTCCGTGCTGCTCTTAATGAATTCAAGAAAGCCGGATACACGCTTCAAGACCGCAAGCTGATCCATCAGGAAACAGGCGAGCCGCTCAGCTTCGAAATCCTGTCCAAGAACGAAGACGAGGAAAAACTGGCCCTTGCCTACATCAGGACTTTGGAATTGCTTGGAATAGAGGCAACGGTTCGCAGTGTTGATCCGTCCCAGTTCGAAGATCGGCGCACGCGGCGTGATTTCGACATGGTGTTCAACACTTGGACGTCTTCGCTGTCTCCGGGCGCGGAACAATACGGGCGCTGGTCATCACAAGCTGCTGAAACTGAGGGATCCTTCAACTTCGTCGGGGCCAGCGAACCGGCGATTGACGCCCTGATCGACGAAATCGTCGGTGCCCGGTCAAGAGAACACTTTGTCGACGCGGTGCGCGCCTTTGACCGGGTTTTGATCTCAGGGGCCTACTCGGTACCGCTTTATCACTTGCCCGATTATTGGGCCGCACACTGGAAACGCGTTTCGCCGCCGAGCCACCATTCTCTTTATGGGGATGAACTGGATACGTGGTGGTCAACCTCACTCAACTGATCGGACCTACGGACGACTTGAAAAATGAAAGTAACGCCTGAAAGCCTGGTGCAGGAACATCATGAAAGCGGAGCCTGGTCCGATTTACCGCTTGATGAAATTTTCCGCCAAACCGCCGAAAGCCACCCCGACCGTGTCGCCATTGTCGATGCGCCGGACCGCGCAACCTGGACAGGTGGCGCGCCGCGCCGCCTGACGTATGCTGAAGCGGATCGCGAGATCGACAAACTCGCCGCGTTTTATGGCGCGGTCGGGCTCACCCAAGATCATGTGGTTGGTGTCCAATCGCCCAACACCGTAGACACCGTCATTGCAATATTGGCCGCCTTACGTGCCGATTTGATCGTTTCCCCGCTCCCACTGCATTGGCGGCAGAAGAACGTTCTGGATGCGCTTAATTCGATCGGTGCGAAGGGCCTGATTGCGGCAGACCGGATTGAAACGCGCGATGTTGGTACAGCCGCGCGGGATGTTGCTGCGGAACTGTTTTCGCTGCGCTTTGTTTTCGGTCTTGGAAAGGACATCCCAGACGGGTTGATCGAACTTGGACCAATGCTTGCCGAAATGGGAGATGAGCTGCAGTTCGAGCGGAGCGAACCGCGCCCGGATCCCGCGGATCATGCGGCGACCATCTGCTGGAGCCGGAGCGGCGAAGAAAACATGCCGGTCAGCCGGTGCCACAATCACTGGACGTCATGTGGCACCTTGGTGATCAACGAAGCGCATATCAAGGAAGCGGGCAATATTGTCCTCCCCTATTCCCTCAGCGGGCTGACAGGTCTTGGCGGCGGGCTTGTGCCGTGGTTGATGACAGCTGGAACGCTTCATCTTCATCACCCGACATCGCTTGCTAATCTTGCCGACCACACCAAAGCCGTCAAAGCGGATGTTGTTCTCGCTCCGGGGCCACTTGCTCAGACACTGGACCGTAAGCTTGGCGATGTGAACACCACCCTCATGGCCGCGTGGAATATCTCCTCGCCGCAGCCGACAACGTTCGTACCGCGCAGGAGAATGGTTGATCTCAATATCGCTGACGAATTTGCCCTCACGGCCCACGCGCGGGGACCAAGTGCGAAATCAAGGCCTATACCCTTGGGAAAGCATCAGGGGCCAGAGGGGTGTGAAAGCGGGCCAGCCCTAGTTGAAATCGCCGTTTCTGAGACATTTGAAGACCAAATGCCGACTTTGCTGGTTCGCGGTCCAATGGTGCCCGATATCGGGTGGCGGACCCTGAATGGCAATCAGCGCCGCCTGCGCTGGGAGGGCAACGGATATCTGAACACAAACATCAAGGTCACTGTAACCGATGAAGGGCTAAATGGTTTTGGTGTGCCGGGTCTCTATGCCTTGGGCACTGGAAACCTGGAAACGATCGACGTTGTCTATTCGTCTTATCCCGGAATACGGGAAGCGGCATCGTTCGTTGTCGAAGACCCGGTCCTCGGTGCGCGAATGTACGCCGCCCTTGTTCCAGAACCGGGCCACGTGCCCGATGCCGGTGCCTTTTTCGCCTATCTTGACGCTGAGGGAGTTGACCTTGCCAAAATCCCTCACAGAGTGTTGATATTGCAATCGCTGCCGCGAAATGAAGACGGTACCGTGTGCAGGGACCGGTTAACCCTCCGCACACAAAGACTACCTGCGGCTGTAGCGTAATATTAGAGGGACCTGATGCAGGCAGGTCAATGGTGGCAAACGGGATGGACGTAGAAACCTCGCTCTCTTGGCGCGGACCTTATTGGTATGTGGGACGGTGCCCTCTCCGTCCAGGGTCTTCCCATGCGGAGAACGATCAAGATGTTTCCCTCATGGGACTGTTTGACCGCTCACTCTCTCCACCGCAACAGCTACCTGCGGCGGTTATTGTCGACATCCAAGACATCCCGACCGAAAAAAGGCACCCATTTTTTCTTTGGCTGGCAGAAGAGATTCGAACTCTGCCCTGCGATGTCCCGCTTTACATTCTAACTGGAAGCGAAGACGAGCCGGTCGACGGGCTCCGACCATTGGCGATCCTGGAACGGTCAGTTCCAGATGACATCCTGGTGATGCTGATTTGCATTCATCAACGGGCCCTACTTCGTTCGGAAGAAGCTCGAATCCGTCGCCGTATCTTCGGCAGGATCCCCGGGTTTGGTGCAGCACCACACTACACCGGCGGCAGCGGACTGATGGTTGTCGGAGTTAGCGGACGTTTTCTGGAGTGGCAGGCGGCAAGCAGCCACAATGTGGAAGTTGTCGGTGCGTTTGACGGGGGCATGGCCACCGAATTCATGGCGCAGCGGGCGTTTGACGCGGTTGTTATCGACAGCACGTCCGAAGACACCATCGACTACATGCAACAAATCCGGCGGGACGCCCGTTTTGCCAGCTTGCCGGTCTTGACTGTGTGTGAAGACCCAGAAGATGTCGTTACCCTGTTTCGGAATGGAGCCTCCGACGTCCTTTTGGGGCGAAACCGGCCCGATACGCTCAACCGCCGGCTGGCCTCAGCAATTCGCCTAGGCAAACGACGCCGCCTGGCAGATCGGGTGCTCTCTGAAAGCCATATGTGGTTGCAACAACAGATTACCGTTGGCGGCTTAGATCAAGATCGGTATGAGCATTATCTGGAGACAACAGCCAACGCGATGGCCGCCCGCGGGCTCGATCTCTGGGAAATGCGCCTGTCTCCGGAAAACTTCGATATTCCGGCTTCGACCGCAGAGGACCTTGCGGAACTAAACGGTACTTTGCTGTCCGTTGCGGACGCAACAAGCCGGGATGAAGATCTGGTTTGCCTGGTCCACGATCTTGGCCCCGTGGCTGTGTTAAAGAATGAAGCTGGAACCTTGCGGCTTCAAAAACGGATCAACTCCATTCTCGCTCACACGGTGATGGCTCCCTGAGCCTTAGTTCACAATGTGTAGATAGGACGTTGGGGCATTTCCCCGGCGCACGCATCCTGCTAGTCTGGCAGTGAGAGTACAAAAACTGCAACAAACCCAAGGTCTCCCGAATGAGTAGCACCCCAGCAATCACCATCGATATCGTCTCAGATGTGATGTGCCCCTGGTGCTATATCGGCAAACGCCGGCTCGAAGCAGCGCTCGAACAAGTGCCTGACATTCCGGTCGAAGTCCGCTGGCACCCGTTTCAGCTCGATGCGACGCTTCCCAAAACCGGTAAGGACCGGAAGCAGTATTTAAGTGACAAGTTTGGAGGAATGGAGCGGGCAAATGCCTTCTATTCTCAAATCAAAGCGGCTGGCACGGAAGAAGGTATTCCGTTCGACTTTGATGCCATCAAGCTGTCACCGAATACTCTGGATTGTCATCGGCTCATTCTGTGGTCGCGCGCGGACGATGTTCAAGATGATGTGGTGGAGCGCCTGTTCAAAGCTTATTTCATCGATGGCGAGGACCTGACAAAATCCGAACTTCTGGTTCGCATTTCAGAAGAAGCGGGGATGCAATCGGATCTCGTCGAACAATTGCTTGAGACAGAGACCGATCTCGACAAAATCATTACACAGATTGGCAAAGCCCAGGAATCGGGCGTTACCGGAGTTCCGTGCTTTATCATAGACGGACGATTTGTGCTGGCTGGCGCCGAAAAGGCCGAAACCATTGCAGCCGGTATCATGCACGCCGATGAGACACGCACCGACGTTGAAGCCGAAACCGCGTCATGATTGATTTGGCTTACTTTTCGTAAGGCGCTATATCGACGAACCCGAGGTCGGTCGTTGGGTCAAGACGGAAGTCGACGATCCGCCGGACCTGCCGTTTCTTTTCCATCTTCAAGCGCTTCCAAGCCAATGCGGCAGCGGCCTTTGGATAAACGTGAAAGCCTCGGGGTGTCGTCGACAAATTCTGAAGACCCAGTGTCCGGCGCAAGACACCATTGCCATACCGAACAGCAAATTCGTGGCGGATGTCACGCGTCCAATGTTCCGTGGTGACCGAGATATTCAGACAATCGTGGTTCTCGACCCGGTGCGGGCCATAGAGCGGCCAGTGCATCATCTCGCCGGCCTCCAGGTCATGCACCTCGGCATACTCGTCAAACCACGGCTGATACGGAACTTCCTCTTCCGTTTCCTGCATCAAAATCTTTTCAAGCGACTCGTCGGTCAGGAAGGCCTGATTGACAGGGTATACGTAGACCCGTTTTTTTCCCTGCAATTGCCAGAGGCTCTGGCCTTGCACATCAGCATGGAAATAAACTTGGATCTTCGGCGAGGAGACTAAAAGGGACATGTTGCGCATTGTGGTCTTTAGGTGCGGAACACGAGCCTCGAATTCTGAAAAAATCTGGTTGAGGACGCGATCATATTGCGGATCGATGTCCATGATCCTGAAGACGTTCATCCACAAACGGCCGTTGCGGATGCAATTGATCACCTCGGTTCCGCTGGTGCTGCCGACTTCCCCGTGGCGCCACTCCTTGACATTCTTGTCGTGGCCCATCGTGTTCAAGGTGTATTGATGCGGCTCTAGCTTGTCGATCAGCTTTCCAAGAGCTTCCTCGGAAAACAATCCTGTTTCCGCGAGCCGGTGCTTCAGCTTGATGTTCTGACGGTCAAACAGCGCGCTGTGTTGATCTTGCCAATTGGCAATGACATCTTGGGTTTGGGAAATTGCATTCATAACGCAGCCAATCATCCAGTGTTGAACGCTGACTATGTATAAGAACAACTTCAATATATTGTAAATATTGACGCTGTACTCGTGGTTAATGCATTAACCAATACTCCGATGATTTACCAATCAAATCAACTGAACACCGTAATCCAAAGGGTAAAAAAATACCCCGCAGAAATCTGCGGGGTATTGAAAAACTCGAATACAACGATCAACCTTTGAGGATGGTCCGCCCAGCATAGAAAGCTTGCGGACCGAGTTCTTCCTCGATCCGGATCAATTGATTGTACTTTGCAAGCCGGTCAGAGCGCGCCAAGGAACCGGTCTTGATCTGACCGCAATTGGTTGCAACCGCAAGATCTGCAATTGTTGCATCTTCGGTCTCACCAGAGCGGTGCGACATCACCGCCGTGTAAGACGCCTTATGCGCCGTCTCAACAGCGTCGAGGGTTTCCGACAACGTGCCGATCTGGTTGACTTTCACCAGGATGGAGTTGGCAACGCCCTTCTCGATACCCTGACGCAGACGCGCGGAATTGGTCACGAAGAGATCATCGCCAACCAACTGACATTTGTCGCCGAAAAGATCGGTCGCAGCCTTCCAGCCATCCCAATCATCTTCAGCAAGACCATCTTCAATGGAAATGATCGGGTAGCGATTGACAAGGTCTTCCAGATACTTTGCCATTTCCTCAGGGTTAAGCGTCTTGCCCTCACCTTCCAAAACGTATTTTCCGTCCTTAAAAAATTCGGTCGACGCTGCATCGAGTGCCAGGAACATGTCTTCACCCGGCTTGTAGCCTGCACTCTCTATCGCTTTCATAACGAACCCGATGGCGTCATCGGTTGATGCCAGGTTCGGGGCAAAGCCGCCTTCATCGCCGACATTTGTGTTGTAACCGGCGGCAGACAAAGCTTTTTTCAGTGTATGAAAAACTTCTGACCCCATGCGGACCGCTTCGCTGAGGCTTTCAGCGCCGACCGGCATGATCATGAACTCCTGGAAATCGATTGGGTTGTCGGCATGTTCACCGCCGTTGATGATGTTCATCATCGGAACAGGCAGGGTGCGTGCGGAGGTTCCACCAACATAGCGGTAGAGCGGCAAACCGGTTGCCTGCGCTGCAGCGCGAGAGACAGCAAGTGAAACACCGAGGATCGCGTTCGCACCAATGCGTGCCTTGTTCGGAGTTCCATCAAGATCAATCATTGCGCGATCAATTTGAAGCTGGTCTTCAGCTTCCAAGCCACCGATCGTCTCAAAGATTTCGCCATTCACGGCATCAACGGCATTCTGGACACCCTTGCCCATGTAGCGGTCACCGCCATCCCGCAGTTCGACGGCTTCGTGGGCACCGGTAGATGCACCAGACGGTACAGCCGCGCGGCCGAAAGATCCGTCTTCCAGAAAGACATCGACTTCCACGGTCGGATTGCCGCGACTGTCAAAAATCTGACGGCCGGTGATATCGATAATGGCGGTCATGAATTACTCCTCGTTTGCGCTGATCGGTTCTCACCTTTTGGAAGAACCGCCGCGATAAGTCCGGGGCAACGATTGTTTACACCGCCTCCCCCAAACAATGCGGGCCGCAAACTCGCGGCCCAATCGATCAAGCCGGCAGACCGGCGGATTTCTTTACAACAGCATCAATGGCTTTCAGTTCAGCCAGAAGAGCTCCAAGGTTCCGAAGCGCGATCATGTTCGGGCCATCTGATGATGTCGTGTTCTCAGGATCTGGATGGGTTTCGATAAAGACCCCGCCAACACCGACAGCAACGGCTGCGCGCGCCAGCACAGCAACCATTTCCCGGTCACCGCCGGAAGATCCGCCAAGACCGCCTGGCTGTTGGACTGAATGTGTTGCATCAAAGACCACCGGTGCTCCGGTCTGCGCCATGATCGGCAACGCGCGCATATCGCTCACCAGCGTGTTGTAGCCGAAGCTCGCGCCACGCTCGGTCAGGAGAACATTCGGATTGCCGGAATCCGTTATTTTCTGGAGTACGTTTTTCATGTCCCAAGGGGCCAGGAACTGCCCCTTCTTCACGTTGATCACAGCACCTGTTTCAGCAGCCGCGACCAGAAGGTCTGTCTGCCGGCATAAAAAGGCCGGGATCTGGAGGACGTCGACGACGTCAGCGACTGGAGCACATTGCTCTGCGTTATGAATGTCTGTCAGGACCGGAAGACCAAATGCCTCCTTGATTTCAGCGAAAATCGGCAAGGCTTCGTTTAAGCCGATGCCGCGGGTGGCTGAAAGGGACGTCCGGTTCGCCTTGTCGAACGAACTCTTGTAGACAACCGGAATTCCAAGACTGCCCGCAATTTCCTTCACTGCTGCCGCACATTCCAGCGCATGCTCGCGGCTTTCCAATTGGCATGGCCCGGCAATCAAGCTGAAGGGCGCGGAATTGTTGAAGGAAACGCTCCCCACGTTCACAGTGCGGTTGGCTTCAGTCATCAAGGATCCTTTGTCTGCTGAGTAACAGCGGCCCGCTCAATCGAGCGGGTAAATGGGGGTGATGTGAATTCGCGTGTTCAATAACCTTCTTTTCCAGAACCTGCAATATCAGGCGGCTCGGAACACTGAATTGATTTTAATCGATTTAATTTTCGATCCGTTTCAGGCTTGTGATTTACGCCACATCCGTTTCACGCGGATAAGAGATACATTCGGTGTTAATACTCTCCGGGGTATTGCCCATACAAAAGAAACGTTACGTCCGCGAGCGCGTTGCGGTAACGCGCGGTCGGATGTGAATACACGTTGATAAGAGCCACCTGCGTGGCGGAATTTGCAAGAGTTGGAATTTCTGGCATGACCAAACCGATCCGCAAAGCCATCCTTCCTGTTGCCGGTCTCGGCACCCGCTTTTTACCGGCGACCAAAGCTGTGCCGAAGGAAATGCTGACGATCGTCGATCGGCCGATTATTCAGTATGTGGTAGACGAAGCCCGGGCTGCTGGCATTGAGCACATTGTCTTTGTGACCGGCCGCAACAAGCAGGTGATCGAGGACCACTTCGACGTGGCTTATGAGCTTGAAGACACCTTGAAATCCCGTAACAAGACAGCGGCTCTGGATCTTCTTGAAAAGCATCGCCCGACACCTGGCTCAACCAGCTTCACCCGCCAGCAAGCCCCGCTAGGGCTTGGTCATGCCATCTGGTGCGCACGCGACATCATAGGCGATGAACCATTTGCAATTCTTCTGCCGGACGTCATCATCAAGTCGAAAGTCAGCTGCCTGAAACAGATGGTCGACCTTTATGATGGAACCGGCGGTAACGTCATTGCGGTCGAGGAAGTGCCGGAAGATCAGACCCAGAACTACGGCATTGTGGAACTCTCTGAAAAGATAAACGAAAATGCAGCGCACATTTCCAACATGGTGGAAAAGCCGGCCCCTGGAACTGCCCCATCCAATTTGATGATCACAGGGCGCTACATTCTGCAGCCGCAAATCTTCGAGCTGTTATCAAAACAAGGTACTGGTGCGGGCGGCGAGATCCAGCTGACGGACAGCATGCTGAAGCTGATGGAAACCCAGCCGTTCTCGTCAATCAAGTTCGAAGGCCGTAGTTTCGACTGTGGCTCCAAGGCCGGTTTCTTGAGTGCCAACATTGCATTCGGTCTTGATGATCCGAAACTCGCCAGCGAAATCTTGCCGTTCATGCGTGAGATGATCGATCAGCCAGCGGCAGCGGAATAAATGTTCCAGACCGCAGTCTTATCAAAACCCGTCACGAACCGTGGCGGGTTTAATGTTTCACAGCATAGCGCCCCTTCCGAAGCGGCTGCAAAAAGCTGACTTATCCCCACCGGGTGCATTCCGCAGGGGATTCTTAGCTATTTAAGAACTGAAAAGGAAATACCGGCGTATAGTTTGAGTGTTCGAGAAAGGAGACACCGACTATGGCAGCCTCTTATTTCCGGAAATACGCCGCCGGCGCCGTCCTAGGCGCAGCCTTGGCACTTGGCACGGTTTCATCAAGCCTTGCCGCAGATACCAGCGTGTTTCAGTCCATTATCAAGAACCAGATGAGTGCTTTTGCTGCGGACGATGCCAAAACGGCGTTCTCCTTTGCAACAAAGTCTCTGCAGCAGCGGTTCCAGACCCCGGAATTCTTCATGCAGATGGTCAGGAGCGGGTACCAGCCGGTCTACCGTCCAAGAGATGTGACGTTCGGACAGTCCAAAATAACCAAGTTTGGTCCGACCCAAGAAGTCTACGTTACTGGTCCCAAAGGCCAGAATTGGCTCGCGCTCTACAGTTTTGAGGAGCAGGAAGACGGCTCTTGGCGGATTTCTGGATGCTATTTAACCAAGTCGGAAGGCTTTGCCGCGTAAGATCGGTAAAAATACAGCCTCGCAGGCTTTATCGTGGGTCAAACTGACTTTGGCAAAGCCTGAACAATGCTCGTAGCGGGTGCGTTCCGGCACTGTCACATGCGAGACTGTGTTGTCTTTTCGTTGGTGTAATTCGTGGCGCAATCTCTTCGGGAAACTCAATTTTGTCGGAGATGCACGGCTAGCACAGTTTTTGGTGCCATTGCCGCTGCACTCTTGTGTGGTTTCGGCTTCCAAAGTGTAATGGCTGACACCATCACGACCTACTACCAGGACAGCTACCCCAAATATGTGCGTTCTGATGGCAAATTCACCGGGATCTGCGTTGAGATCCCCAACGCAATTGAAGAAAAAATCGGCACGCGAATAGTGAACAAAGGCGGCACCGAAAACGCCTTTAGGCCGCTTAAACGGATCCAAATAGACATACAAAACGGTGACATTGACGTCTTTTTCTGTTTGGCGAAAAACAGTCAACGCGAAAAGCTCTTCGATTACATAACCACACCACTTTATGAGGTAAATCACGTTGTTGCCGTACGGGCTGGTGAACATCAAAGCGTTCAAAGTCTAGACGACATCCGCCGACTTGATGCAGCAACCATCCTGACCAATTTTGGAACGGCAACGGAGCGTTATCTAAGTTTACAAGAGGGTCTGACTGTCGACACGACAGCGGATTCATTAGAGCTTAACATCCGCAAACTCCTTCTGGGGCGCGGAGACTTCGTGTATTTTCATGACATCGGGCTCTACAGCACGATCAGACAAAAATTCCCAAATGAGCCTATAGACGTCCTGCCCTCCAGATTTCGCAGCTATGGTCATTATCTAGTTGTGTCCAAAGCCGCATCAAAGGGGCTCAAACAAACCTTGGAGAAAGCGGTTGCCGATCTCCAAAAAGACGGCACACTCGCCAAGATCTCGCAGAAGTATAAAACGAAAACGCCGGAACCCGACGGGAGCTAACGCAAAGAAGGCATTCGCCTAGAGCGCGGCGATGTCACCGCGAGCCCAGTCTTCCTTGGTCTTAGCGTAGAAATCCTCGAACCGGCCCTCTTCAATCGCGTCCCGCATGCCCTGCATGAGCGTTTGATAGTAGGCGATGTTGTTCCAAGTCAGCAGCATTCCGGAAAGAGCTTCTCCCGCGCGAAACAGGTGGTGAAGGTAAGCGCGGCTGTACGTGCTGGTAGCCGGGCATGCGCTCTCCTCGTCCAAGGGGCGTGGATCGTCCTGGTGCCGGGCGTTCTTCAAGTTGACCTTCCCAAACCGGGTGTAAGCCAATCCATGCCGTCCGGCGCGGGTGGGCATGACACAATCAAACTGATCGATCCCGCGTTTCACGCTTTCCAAAAGATCGTCTGGCGTGCCGACGCCCATTAGATACCGCGGCTTGTCGACCGGCATCACTGGAGTGGTGATGTCGAGCATTTTCAGCATCACTTCTTGCGGCTCTCCGACCGCAAGGCCGCCGACGGAATAGCCTTCCATCGGCAATTTGCCGAGCTCCTCGGCTGAGCGGATGCGGAGTTTAGGAACATCACCGCCCTGAACGATGCCGTAAAGCCCCTGCCCCTTGCCCGGACCACCCATTTTTTCAAATTGGCTCCGCGAGCGTTCGGCCCAGCGAAGGGACAATTCCATGGCCCGCTGAACTTCTTCGCGCGGGCTCGGCAACTTGATGCACTCATCGAGCTGCATTTGAATATCGGAGCCGAGCAAACCCTGGATTTCGACAGACCGCTCCGGTGTCAGATGATGCTTGCTGCCGTCGATATGGCTTTGGAACCGGACCCCATCCTCATCCAGCTTGCGCAGCTGAGCCAGAGACATCACCTGAAATCCGCCACTGTCAGTCAGGATCGTATGCGGCCAGTTCATGAATTTGTGCAGGCCGCCGAGCCGATCGACCCGTTCGGCCGTCGGGCGCAGCATCAAGTGATAGGTGTTGCCAAGGACCACATCCGCACCGGTTTCGCGCACATGGCCGGTGAACATGGCTTTCACCGTTGCCTGTGTGCCGACAGGCATGAAGGCGGGCGTGCGAACAACACCATGCGGTGTCGTGATTTCACCGCGGCGCGCCATACCGTCCGTGGTGATCAGTTTAAAGCCGAATTTCTTGTTTTCGGTCATGACGATACGTCCTGGCTTGCGTCTGGAAACAACAGCGAAGCATCGCCATAGCTGTAAAATCTGTACTCGGTGTCGATGGCATGTTGATAAGCAGCCCGCATGGTCTCAAGACCTGAAAGCGCCGAGACCAGCATGAAAAGTGTCGACCGCGGTAGATGAAAATTGGTCATCAGCGCATCGATGGCCTTGAATTTGTAGCCAGGCGTGATGAAGATCGATGTCTCATCTGCAAACGGGACGATCGTCCCGGTTTCCTGGGCCGCGCTTTCAAGAATGCGCAAGGACGTGGTTCCAATGCTGACCACCTTGTTGCCCCGCGCCTTGACGGCTTGAAGAGCCGCAGCGGTTTCCTCCGACACTTCTCCCCATTCGGCATGCATCTTGTGATCGTCGGTATCGTCGGCTTTGACCGGGAGGAACGTTCCTGCCCCGACATGCAGCGTCACCCGGTGCATCTCGATCCCGCGATCCTTGATGGCCGCGAGCAACTCAGGAGTAAAATGGAGACCAGCCGTCGGCGCTGCGACTGCGCCGTCCTTTTCCGCAAAGATCGTCTGATAGTCTTGCCGATCCTGCTCGTCTTCGCCGCGCTTTTGCGCGATATAAGGTGGCAGTGGAATGTGACCCACCTTTGCAACAGCCACATCCAGATCCGGGCCGGAGCAGTCGAATACCAAGAGAACCTCGCCGCCGTCGGATTTTTCCGTCACCGTCGCTGTCAACCGGGCGCCGCTCCCTTCGAAAACGACAAGATCATCGACTTGGAGTTTTTTGGCCGGGCGGACAAAGGCCTTCCACCGGTCGGCCGCTGACCTCAGGTGCAAGGTGACACTGATCCCTGCTTCAATGTCGCCGCGCCGCCGTTTGCCCTCCAGCTGCGCCGGAATGACCCTTGTGTCGTTGAAGACAAGCGCATCGCCCGGCTCCAAAAGTGCAGGAAGATCGCGCACGTCCTTGTCGCTCAGCTCAGGTGTTTCACCAGGGTGCACAACAAGCATGCGCGCGGCATCGCGTGGCCGCGCAGGCCGCAAGGCAATTCGTTCATTGGGTAGCTCAAAGTCAAACTGATCGACACGCATGGACGTTCTTGAGGCTCAGATCTATTGGATTGATTGGGACCAGCACAGCCAATGACACGGCATCCGGTCAAGATCCGCCGCTCTTAGACTTTCCGAGAGATCCGGTCAACATGAGGCATATACCCATTGCCAATATCGCGCACCTTTCCAATCTTTCGCCCCTTACCTATCTTCAGACTACCAAGCTTTTTTTTGGAAGAAGTAGGCGCCGTGCGTTGACAATGAAACTGGTGAAATCGTCCCTTTATTGCTGCTTGTTCTTGTCGGCAATTGTCAGCGACACGGCTTTCTCGAGGGATGTCAGCGTTATAGCCATCGACTACCCACCATTCACAACGCCGGAGCGGTCAGATGACGGCACAGTATTTGTATTGCTTCGGAATTGGTTCGGCGATCGAAATCTTGAAATTAAAATTACGCCCGAGTTTTTGCCACCAGCGCGCGCGCAAAACCGGATCATTCAAGGCGACTGGTGTGCCAGTCTGTTCCCCCCGCGTGACGACATAAAGGCCACATTTCTCCCGATCAATGATACGACAATAAAAATTGGCTTTCTGCGCCTAAAAGAGCCCTCGGAATTTCAATGGGAAAGCCTGGATTACTTCAAAGATAAACATATTGCGGCGCTCAGAAACACAACTCGAGAAGGGCTCTTCAAACCATTTTTGGATGCTGGTGCCGTTCTTACGGGGATAGAAACCATTGAACAAGGCGTTCAGCTCCTATTAAAGAAGCGCGTTGACTATGCATTTGCTGACAAAACCACGCTCGATACCATTGACCTTACGCCCGCAGACCGGAAGAAACTGGAATTTTCCAAGACCCTTCTCGGCAGTTATCAGTTTGGCGTGTATTTAAGCCCAGAATGCCAGGACGCATTCAACCCGCAATGATGGTGAAAAAAACGCGGCGAGCGGTTTGCCGCTGCCGCGCTTTTCAAAGCTATGCGATGACTTAAGCGTCTGCAGCGACTTTCATCGAGTTGATCTTGTCCGGATTTTGGACAGGCTCACCGCGTTTGATCTTGTCGACATTTTCCATGCCCTCGACCACCTTGCCCCAGGCCGTGTATTGGCGGTCAAGGAAGGTGGCATCGTCGAAGCAGATGAAAAATTGGCTGTCACCGGAGTTCGGGTCCTGAGCACGCGCCATGGAACAAACACCGCGGACATGCGGTTCGGCGTTGAATTCTGCCTTCAACTTTGTGCCGGACCCGCCGGTACCTGTGCCATTCGGGCACCCGGTCTGGGCCATGAAACCCTCAATCACACGGTGAAAGACGATTCCGTCATAAAAACCCTCACGGACCAATTCCTTGATCCGTGCAACGTGATTGGGTGCAAGGTCGGGACGCATTTCGATCACCACTTCGCCTTGGGTGGTGTCCATGATCAATGTGTTTTCGGCGTCTTTGATGTCAGCCATAGTTATCTCCTTGGGTATTCAGGGGCCAGTTGGCGCAGCACCGGTTAGCTGGCGTCCGCAGCAACTTGCATCTTGATGATTTTGTCCGGGTTTGCAGGTGGCTCACCCTTTGTGATGTTGTCAACGAGGTCCATGCCTTCGACGACCTTGCCAAATACGGTGTATTGACCGTTCAACCAGTCACCATCATTGAACATTATGAAAAACTGGGAATTGGCACTGTTCGGGTTCTGTGCCCGGGCCATGCCGAGCGTTCCGCGTTCAAACGGCGCGGACGAAAACTCGGCGTTCACGTCCGGCTTGTCGGATCCGCCGCGGCCGGTTCCGGTCGGATCGCCTGTTTGGGCCATGAACCCATCAATGACACGGTGAAAGACGATGCCGTCATAAAACCCGTCGCGTGTGAGTTCCTTGATGCGTGCAACATGGTTCGGAGCGAGATCCGGGCGCAGCTCGATGACCACACGGCCATCTTTCAGATCCAGATAAAGCGTGTTTTCCAGGTCCTTTTGTGCGACGGCCATGGCCGGCAGGATGATCAGGGACGCCAGGACAGCCAGGGCTGTGAAAATTCGTGACATTGGTTACTCCCGCAGTTCGCGTCGTTGACATGGGGTGAGTTGGGATTAGCTCAAGACGGTTTCAGTCCGGTCTTGCACGCTGGCGCAAGGGTTCTGCAACCGGCTCTGGGACAAAAGCGGAGATTTCCCCGCCCATTTGCGCGATCTGGCGCACCAAAGTGGCCGTAATGTGCCGCACCGCCGGAGATGCCGGGAGGAACACGGTTTTTATGTCCGGCTCCAAGGTTCCGTTCATTCCGGCCATTTGCATCTCGTAATCAAGATCGGTCCCATCACGCAGCCCTCGCACCAGATAATCGGCCTTCTGGGTGCGCGCTGTGTTGATCACGAGATCGGAGAACGCGATCACCTCAATCCGGTTCGCTTCAGCTTCTGAGAACTCGGCAACCGCTGAGTTATGGATCAGCTCAACCCGTTCTTCGAAAGAAAAAAGCGGTTTCTTTCCCGGGTGAATGCCGATGGCCACAACAACCTTGTCCGCCAGCGCAAGCGACTGTCTCAAGATGTCCATATGGCCGTTTGTTACCGGGTCAAAAGAGCCCGGGTAAAGCGCGATACGTGTCATGGGCTCATCCTTACTCTGGCGCTCGCCGCATCACAAGGCATCCGAGCCCGTGAAAGACAATTTCCGCCATGCGACATTGTGTGATGGCGGTCACAGGTTTCTTGCCGGACATGGGCCAAGGTGGCCTCATCAACAGACGGCGTGAGCAGGAGCCAAGACGATGAGGAGCAGCAGTTTTTACAAAACAACCGGTCATCACCAGGTTGCCCGTCCCTTTACAGCGAAAACCAAAGCCATGGACCCGATTGCAAATTTCAAACTGGCCTCGATCTTCATCCTGGCCCTGCTGACTGTCCTGATCGCAGGCATCATCAGCATGAACGCGAGCAACGCTTCACAGGCACAAGAAGTTGGTCAGACAGCACCGCAGGGCATGATGGCGACCAAGACTGACCGCGCTGTCATCCCGGCAAAGGCTGCCAACTGTGAAAGCCAGACGTGGGGCGCTTGGAGCGCTGAATGTGCCGCTGAGCTGACCGGTGCCTCCAAGGTTCGCACCGTTTCCTACGTCACGATCGAAAAACAGCCGAACACCGTCAACCAGACCATTTTGGCCCGCTACCCAACGACCAACTGATCTACAACCTCCAAAACCCAATATCCCCAACGGCAAACAACGGCTCAGGTTCCACCCTGGCCGCTGTTGTCGTTTTCGGTTTCCCAAATTGCGAAGAACCTCTCCAAATCGGGCAAATCCTGACCAACCAGGATCAGCAACAAATTCATCATAGCGTCTGTTTTAATTGACTTATTTCAGGTCAAGAAGCTTTGGCAAAGAGTTTGCTCCTTCAGTTACATCAGCGCTTCGGCGCACCATCACAGGGAGCAGAATGATGACGAAGACCCACGCAACACGCCGCCCTCGCGCCACTACATGGACCCGGGGTACACTGATCAAGAACTACGGGGATCTTGGTATCGCCGCTTTGCATGCGGCGCTGGTATGCAAAAATTTTCGGTCACCGGCACAAGCAGCCAATCTAGCTTCGACTTGGCATGGCGCCCCGAACATGTCCGGTATTCTTGCAGGCGTTGCAGAGAGTTGAGCTGGCAAGAGAACAACCTGAATCTGACAAAGAAAAGGGCGGCATATCCATCTCTGAAATGCCGCCCGAATTCTAGATGTTACTTATCTGAACCTGAGGAGCTGTCCGGTGTGTCACCATCGCCCCCCTCGCCTGATCCAGCGTCGCCCTCGGCTGCGCCACCTTCTGGCAGTTCGCCTTCGACGAGCTCTTCATCCTCATCAACCTCGGAGATCCCTTCAACGGCGACGACCTTCTCGTCCTCGGCCGTCTTGAAAATGATCACCCCTTGGGTCGCGCGGCCGGCGATGCGGATGCCGTCGACCGGGCAGCGGATCAACTGACCACCATCCGTTACCAACATGATCTGATGACTGTCTTCAACCGGGAAGGAGGCAATCAGCCCACCATTCCGGTTGTTCACCGCCATTGCCGTAATGCCCTTACCGCCACGCCCGGTGACACGGTACTCGAAAGACGACGTCCGTTTGCCATATCCGTTTTCGGAAATGGTCAAGATGATCTGTTCCGCAGCACTCATTTCCGCATAGCGTTCCTGAGACAACTCGCCTGCAACAACACCGTCCTCGTCAGCAGCCCCGCCATTTTCATCCGCTTCACCGCGCATAGCCCGGGAAAGTTTCAGATATGCAGCGCGCTCCTCGGCATCGACGTCGATATGATGCAGGATTTGCATGGAGATGACACGGTCTCCGTCCGCAAGCCGGATGCCGCGAACACCTACTGAGTTCCGTCCGGCAAAAACGCGAACGTCCGTGACAGGGAAACGGATACACTGACCGGAATTCGTGGTCAGCATGACATCCGAATGCTCAGAACATGTGTCGACGCCGACAATGCCGTCGCCATCTTCCAGCTTCATGGCAATCTTGCCGTTCCGGTTGATGTTGACGAAATCGGAGAGCTTGTTCCGGCGCACGGTGCCGCGCACCGTTGCAAACATGACGTCGAGGTTTGCCCAGGTGTCTTCGTCCTCCGGCAACGGCAGAATTGAGGTGATCTGTTCGCCTTGCTCCAGCGGCAGCATGTTGACCAAGGCTTTGCCGCGCGAGGTCGGGCCGCCAAGAGGCAGACGCCAGACCTTCATCTTGTAGCAAATGCCACGAGAGGAGAAAAACAGAACCGGCGTATGCGTGTTGGCCACAAATAGACGGGTGACGAAATCCTCATCCTTGGTCGCCATGCCCGACCGGCCCTTGCCACCACGGCGCTGCGCGCGGTAAGTCGCAAGCGGAACACGCTTGATGTAGCCGCCGTGAGACACGGTCACAACCATGTCTTCGCGTTGGATCAGGTCTTCTTCGTCAAAGTCCGCACCGCCCTCGATGATCTCGGTCCGGCGCGGGGTTGCGAATTCTTCCTTGATCTCCAGCATCTCGTTGCGGACGATTTCCTGGATCCGCGCACGGGAGCGAAGAATGTCGAGATAGTCGCTGATTTCGGCGCCAATCTTGTTGAGCTCTTCCTCGATTTCGTCCCTGCCCATAGCCGTCAGGCGCTGTAGGCGGAGATCAAGGATCGCGCGGGCTTGTTCTTCAGACAGCTTATAAGTGCCGTCCTCTTGAACCATGTGGCGCGGATCGTCGATCAGGCGGATCAGATCTTCCACATCCCTGGCCGGCCAGTTGCGTTCCATCAATTGGGCACGCGCGGTCGCCGGATCCGGGGCCGCCCGAATGAGTTTGATAACTTCATCAATGTTGGCGACGGCAATGCCAAGACCAACCAAAATATGCGCCCGGTCGCGACATTTTTTCAGCAGGTATCTGGTACGGCGCTGGATGACCTCTTCGCGGAAGGCAACGAAAGCCTTCAGCATGTCGGAAAGGTTCATTTGCTCCGGCTTGCCGCCATTCAGCGCCACCATGTTCGCCCCAAAGGACGTCTGCAGCTGACTGAACCGGTAAAGCTGGTTCAAGACCACATCCGGCACGGCATCGCGCTTGAGCTCAATGGCGACCCGCATGCCGGAGCGGTCACTTTCATCACGAATATCGGAGATGCCTTCGACGCGCTTGTCGCGCACCATCTCGGCGATCTTTTCGATCATCGTGGACTTGTTGACCTGGTAGGGGATCTCCGAAACGATAAGGGCCCAACGATCCTTGCGGATTTCTTCGGTGTCCACCTTCGCCCGCATCGGCACGGACCCGCGCCCAGTCTCATAGGCGCTGCGGATGCCAGACCGGCCAAGGATCATGCCGCCCGTCGGAAAGTCCGGCCCGGGCACGATCTGCATGAGCTCTTCCAGCGTCATCGCCGGGTTTTCCATAATCGCGATGGAGGCGTCGATCACTTCGCCCAGATTGTGCGGTGGGATGTTTGTTGCCATGCCGACCGCGATACCGCCGGCACCGTTGACCAGAAGGTTCGGGAACTTTGCGGGTAGAACGACCGGCTCGGATTCGGAGTTGTCGTAATTCTCCTGAAAATCGACCGTTTCCTTGTCGATGTCATCGAGAAGCCGGTGCGCAACCTTTTCCAACCGGCACTCGGTGTACCGCATCGCCGCGGCCGGGTCGCCATCGATGGAGCCGAAGTTGCCCTGCCCGTCGATCAGAGGGAGGCGCAGAGAGAAATCCTGCGCCATGCGGACAAGGGCATCATAGATCGCGCTGTCACCATGCGGGTGGTACTTACCCATGACATCGCCGACCACACGGGCCGACTTGCGGTAAGGCTTGTTCCACTCATAGCCGTTTTCATGCATCGAATAGAGGATACGCCGGTGCACTGGCTTCAAGCCGTCCCGGACGTCCGGCAGAGCGCGGGACACGATTACGCTCATGGCATAATCGAGGTAGCTGCGCTTCATTTCATCGACGATGGAGACCGGCTTGATGTCCGACGGAAGCCCGCCTGAGGGGGTGCTGTTGTCCTGGTCAGCCAAGGAGACACTCATTTGTTTGTTATTGCTGGTGTCTTTATATCCGATTCAATTCGCGGGACCAAATTTGAAGGCGTTTTTGAGCTCGCTAATTATCTCGCAAATTCAATGCCTTATAAATCATATACACAGGCTCACAGAAACATTTCACAAGGCTAGGTCGCGCCAGGGCCAAAAGCCCTGTAAAACGCAGGTCAAACGCCCCATCAGCCTGTCGGAGACACGCGATGATCGACTTTTACATCAATGCCTTCGCCACGCTGTTTGTGACCATCGATCCCGTTGGGCTAGCCCCAATGTTTCTGGCAATTACGGCCGGTATGAGCTCCGCCGACCGGCGCCGGGTCGCGGTTCGGGCCACCATCACCGCTGCCGGCATTTTGGGCTTGTTTTATTTCACTGGTCAGACAGTCCTAAATGTTCTTGGCATCTCGGTTTCCGCCTTCCGGGTCGCGGGCGGTATTTTGTTGTTCCTGATTGCCATCGAGATGATTTTCGGCAAACGTCAGGAACGCAAAAGTGAAACAGCCGAAAAAGCGATGGAATCCGCTGAAGCTCATCATGCGACCATCAACGAACTCGCCATCTTTCCCCTGGCCATTCCGTTGATATCCGGCCCGGCTGCCATTTCTGCAATCATTCTCCTGTCCAGCCAGGCCCCGGACACCCTGACCTATGCCGGTCTCGGCGGTGTGATCCTGATCATCCTTATCAGCTGTCTCGGCGCTTTTTTGCTGGCCGAACGCATTGAGCGCGCGCTGGGGGATACAGCCCAGTTGGTCATCACGCGTCTGCTCGGCGTCCTACTTGCAGCGCTTTCGGTGCAATTTGTCGCTGACGGGATCCTCGCGTTCCTGGCATAACCGGTTACGGAAGCTCCAAAAGGAAATCCTGTGGCGATACGCCGTGCACGCTGTCCCGCGCACGGATTACAACGGAGTTGATACCTTCTGGGATCTGAACGCCTGACAAGGACCGGGTAAACGGTTGCTCGTTGACATGCGGGTGCGCCAACACCCTTTTGCCAAGAAGGTCTCCATCCGGCGTATAGACCTCCCAAAGATCTGCATAATGATTCCAACCAGTATCGCCGTGTTTGAGCGTGACAGAAAACGTCCACCCGCCCACGCCCTCTTTCGCCGTTGCATCAACGATCTCCACGTCGCCAGCGAAGACCGATGTAGCGCTCAAAGCAGTTGCTGCAAACCAACATGCTTTTGATTTCAAGAACCGCATTTAAAGTCTCCGTTAAGGTCCTGCCCAGCTTACTAAGGCTGAGTTTCGTATGTAGTCACAAAACTGTTAGCAGCTCCCCAGAATGCTCCATGTGCCAATTAGTTGCCTTCTTTTCGCTAATTCGGGCACACTGACTGCCAGGATGGGAGGGTGCCCTATGAACGATACGGCGGTTCGAGAAACGCTGGTCAGGCTGAAGGCAGAACTAGAGAGCTTCAGCGAGATCTCCGAGGACGCCCGCGCGACCGTCATGCTGGACCAACAGGCCGTTGGTCGGCTCTCCCGCATGGACGCTCTCCAGGGACAAGCCATGGCACAAGCCTCCGAGCGTCAGCGCCGCGCCGATATTCAGCGGATTGAAGCTGCGCTCAAACGCCTGGATGAGGGGGAATATGGCTATTGCGCCCAATGCGGTGAAGACATTGCCGCAAAACGTCTTGAGGTCGATCCGGCAGCGGCCTTTTGTATACGCTGCGCGAAATAGAGCGTTAGGATACCAGTCCGCGCAGTTGTGTCATCCAGTTACTGATATCACCGGCGACTTTATCGATCGGGAACCGGGAGAGCGTCTCTTCGGTCCACGGGGCATCAGAATACAACATTGCCTCGAAGGATTGTACCTGCGCGGCGTGTTCCGGTGTCAGCGGCAATTCTCGAGCCGCTTTCAACAGAACCAGTTGTTCATGGATTCGCCGCAGTACAGAGAGCGTCGCACCCATCCGGGCCTTTAGCGCCGGTTTTTCCCGCCAACTCTTGCCACCAAAAACATCCTGTGTGACACGTTGCCCGGCCCCGAAACACGTGTAGCTCACGCAGCCCGGAAATCCGCGCTCAACCCGTTCTTTAAAAATCTTGCAAGTGTTGTCGGTTACAAGGTTCGGGCATTCCTCACCGGCCAACTTGTCCAGACCAAACGACTCGGATTTGTCGAACGCAAAGGCGACACAGCACAACGCGGCGCAATTTGAGCAATCCGGTTCAAGGTCTGGTAGTTCGATAAATGCCACTTGCTTCGACCTCGGCTGCGCCTGAGTTTGATGCTGATCCCGAAACTACCATTAGTTTCAGATATTTCTACTCATTCATTTCGGTAACTGAGGCAAAACACAGTATTTGCCCCCTACACCCTTGAGCTGGATCCAGATCCGTTTTTTTGCCATCTCTTACAATTGTGATTTGCGCGCTTTTGTGGAAACGCTGAAGGTCAAAACTGACAGCACGTTTCAACCAAAATCATTACCATAGGAAGCTTAAAGCCGTGACTTCTCAGATAGATAAAGCCAAAGCGTTTCACAGGCTGCATGTGAAGGGCGATCCTGTCATCCTATACAACATTTGGGACGCAGGAAGCGCAAAAGCAGTCGCCAAGGCCGGAGCTTTGGCGCTTGCAACAGGCAGTGCACCAGTTGCCATGGCCAACGGTTTCCGCGATGGGCAAGGCATTCCCTTGGATTTGGCCTTGGCAAATTGTCAGCGGATAAGCGGGGCTGTTGATTTACCTGTCACTCTGGATTTTGAAGGTGCCTATTCGGATGATCCAGAAGAAGGCGCCAACAACTTCACACAAGCATTAGAATGTGGCGCCATAGGTTTTAATTTTGAAGATCAAATCGTGGGCGGGGAAGGTCTACACACGATAAACAAGCAGGTCCTTCGAATTGAGGCCGCCCGAAAAGCCTGCGACGCGTCGGGAATCTCGGTTTTTGTGAACGCCAGAACAGATGTCTTCCTGAAGGCGCTGAAAGCCAAGATAGACCCCACCCGAGAGATGTTGGACGAAGTAATCTTACGGTCCTCCGCCTATGCTGATGCAGGGGCCGACGGATTCTTTGCGCCAGGCCTGATGAACCTGGAGATGATTGAAGAGTTTTGTGATTCTTGCCCTCTCCCGGTAAACATCATTGCGCTTCCGGGCACACCGCCGAACACTGATCTTGCAAAGGCAGGCGTCGCACGAATTAGTTACGGACCGGTTCCTTATCAGCAAATGACTGCCTGGCTGACTGATCAGGCCAAATCAGTTTTTGGCGGAAACTAAAGATCGCACGAAATACCGTTTCTATCGACCTGATATAAGCAACGGCGATCCGTTCCCCCTGCAACCAAATAATGGAAACCCGTACGTGTCCGAGGTTTCCTATTGGTCAGAAGATCACTCCCATTCAATCGTGCCTGGAGGTTTCGACGTGATGTCGTAGGTCACGCGGTTGATGCCTTCGACCTCGTTGATGATCCGGGTGGCAGTTTCGCCCAGGAATTCATGCGTGAACGGATAATAGTCCGCGGTCATGCCATCGACAGAGGTCACAGCGCGCAGCGCACAGGCGTAATCATAAGTTCGGCCGTCACCCATCACGCCGACCGTGCGCACCGGCAGGATTGCGACGAACGCCTGCCAGATCTCATCATAAAGCCCATGCTTGCGGATCTGGTCGATATAGACGGCATCCGCCTTGCGCAGAATTTCAAGCTTATCGCGGGTGATTTCCCCCGGACAGCGGATGGCAAGGCCCGGTCCCGGGAACGGGTGACGACCGATGAAGCTTTCCGGCAGGCCGAGTTCCCGCCCAAGCGCCCTCACCTCGTCCTTGAACAACTCGCGCAGTGGTTCGACCAGTTTCAGGCCCATCTTTTCCGGGAGGCCACCGACATTGTGGTGCGATTTGATCGTCACCGAAGGCCCGCCCGAGAAGCTGACGCTCTCGATCACGTCCGGATAGAGCGTGCCCTGAGCAAGGAACTCGGCGCCTTCGATCTCATTGGCGTGTTTCTGGAACACATCGATGAACAGCTTGCCGATAATCTTGCGCTTGGTTTCCGGATCGGACTGGCCATCCAGTTCGCCGAGGAACAGATCGCTCTCATCCGCATGGATCAGCGGAATGTTGTAGTTGTCGCGGAACATCGACACGACTTCTTCGGCCTCATTGAGCCGCAACAGACCGTGATCCACGAAGACGCACGTGAGCTGGTCTCCGATAGCCTCATGGATCAGGACTGCAGCAACAGAGCTGTCGACACCGCCGGATAGACCACAGATAACCTTCTTGTCGCCGACCTGCTGGCGGATCTTCTCGATCGCGTCATCCTTGTAGGCGCCCATCGTCCAGTCACCGGTGAAACCGGCCAGCTTGACGAAATTCTCATAAAGCGTCTTGCCATTCGGCGTGTGGTGCACTTCGGGGTGGAACTGAACGGCATAAAAGTTCCGGTCCGTGTCCGCTGTGATCGCGTAAGGCGCGTTTGGCGAGGTCCCGAATACCTCAAACCCGGGCGCAAGCTTGGCGACGTGATCACCATGGCTCATCCAGACCTGTTCCTTGCCGCCGGCAAACCAGCCGTTCAGGATCGACAGATCTGATCCGGCAGGCGTCACGAAGGCCCGGCCGAATTCCGCAGTGCCGCCACCGCCCGATATCTTGCCGCCATGCACTTCACCGCCCAACTGCTGCATCATCACTTGCTGGCCATAGCAGATACCAAGGATCGGAACACCGATGCTATAGACGCTCTCCGGAGGCCGAGGTGAGCCTTCCCGCGTCACGGAATCCGGCCCGCCGGAGAAGATCACTGCCTTGGGCGCGAACTCGGCCAAAAAAACGTCGGTGACGTTCTGATAGGGGTGGATTTCGCAGTAGACATTCAGCTCGCGCAAGCGGCGGGCGATCAGCTGGGTCACCTGCGAACCGAAGTCGATGATAAGGAGGCGGTCGTGATGATGTGTCATGGCGCGCTTCTACCTGCCTTTTCGCCGAAATTGAACCCGATTCTTGCGCTGCAAACGCTCCCGCACAACATTTTGCCTCTCGCTGTTCTACCCAAGAGCCCGGGAGAAGCTGTGTACGGTTGGATTTGGAGTTTGCTCCGGACTCCCCGCCTGCCCTAGGTTAATGAATCAATAACCAGCACAACCGAGCATCATGACCGCAGCTGCACGCGAAATTTACGATCAGGCCCTTGGCTTTGAAGCAAATGGTGATCTGCTCAGAGCAAAGACCGGCTATTTGCGCGCCAGTGACATGCTTCCGCATGACACCGAAATTGCCTATCGGGCGGCCTCTGCATTGCTGCGGACAGGCGAATTGGAAGAAGCCCAATCCCGTTTGCGCCGGCTCATTTTTGCCGACCCCAGCCATATCAATGCCCGGTCCAGCCTCGCCAACTGCCAGTTGCTTATGAACGATTTGGAGTTGGCCGAAAGCAATTTTCGTGAGGTACTGGATCGGGATCCGAACCATAAGAACGCGTTGTTCGGACTGTCCAACCTTCTTTTAAAACGTGAACAGGCGCGCCTTGCAGCACCCTATGCGCAGCGGTTGTCAGCGCATTTGCCCAACAGCCCCGCAGCACAGACGGTAGTGGCTGAGATTCTGGAAAAGAGCGGACAGGCTCCTCAGGCAGTGGCCGCCTACCGGAAGCTCCTCAAGAGCGCACCAAATCATGTTCCCGCGCTGCTTGGCCTTGCCCGCACGTTGCAAAAATCGAAGCGCTACGATGACGTCATATCTTTGGCGGTAAGGGCTGCCGAGCAAGATGCAGACAATTCCGATGCGTTTGACATGCTGAGCCAGGCCTTGGAGGGCCGCGGCGATCTGGAAGATGCTCTTGAGGCCGCCTCGGAAGCGCTTCGCCTCGCCCCAAACAATACAGATCTGTTGACCCGTTTGAGCGTCATTTGCCGCAAGCTCGGCAAATTCGGCGCAGCGCTTCGTTATGCTTTAAAGGCGGTTGACGCAAATCCGGAAAGCCGCGGGCCGGCAAATGCGCTTGGCGCGGCGCTTGCCGGGATGAAGTTCCCGAACCAAGCCCGCGCGGTTCTGATTTCGGGCAACGGCAAAGATCTGGATCCGGAAATTCGGACCTTGATTGAAAAGCTGATTAAGGCATCGGAGGGTGCTGCAAAATCAACCAAGAGCACTTCGGCCAGTTTCGACAATTCCGGCAATAATGCAGCGCAGAGCTTGGAACCAGATCAAGAAACAGCGGAAATCAACAACGCAACAGAGACGGCCGCGAACAGCGTTTCCGTCGATGGTACGGAAGCAAAACAGACGGAATCCGGAGACAAGAGCGAAGCAAAACAGTCTTCCGGAGACGGTGAAACACCAAAATTTGGCGCGGGTCCTGATGAACCTTTGCCGAATGTGCTCGGCCTCAGCCGGAGAGACGTGTCCTGAAGGACCTTACGCCGCTCGTTCCAGGATCGCGATGAAGAAGCCATCCGTCTTAGTGGATGCAGGCGTCAAGGTCAGGTCACCGCGCTCGGTGACATAGGCTGGAACTGGCTTGCCCGGCAGCATTTTAGTCCAGGATTCCAATGCAGAGACAGAAGCAAAGTCCGGATTTGCGGAGAGAAACCGGCTGATTTGGTCAGCATTTTCTTCTGGTAGCAACGAGCAAGTTGCGTAGATCAAGCGCCCGCCGACCTTTACATACTCTTTTGCATTATCAATAACATGCACCTGATCGTTCATGCGATCATTGAGTGCTTTTTCCGTCAGCTTCCATTTTGAATCCGGCCGGCGGCGCCAGACACCGGTGCCCGTGCATGGAGCATCAATGAAGACAAGGTCCATCTGCCCCTTCAGATCGTCTAGGGTGGAACTGGCGGGATCACGGACCTGTATATTGCGGACACCGGCCCGCTGCAGCCGCTCGTGGATCGGAGCCAAACGCAAACGATCAGCATCATAGGCGTAGAGCTGACCCTTGTTCTCCATGGCGGCTGCCAGCGCTAACGTCTTGCCACCACCGCCAGCACAATAATCTAAAACTTGTTGTCCCGGCTGCGCTCCCGCCAGCAAAGCCGCCAGCTGGCTTGCCTCATCCTGAAGGTCGAACCAGCCTTTGCGGTAGCCCTCTTCGGCCTGAACATGCGGCATCCGGCCTAGACCCGGTTTTGCTTCAATGCGCATTCCAAGCGGCGAAAGACCGGTCTCTTGGGCACCTGCATGGCTGAGTTTTTTCAAGAGTTTTTCGCGATCCGACTTCAGGGTGTTCACCCGCATGTCGACCGGTGCGCGCTGTGCGAGGGCCCGGCCCTCGGCGACAGAACTCTCGCCAAAAACCGCGGAGAATGTGGGCCAAAGCCACTCCGGCACGTCGGCTGCCTGCCAAGGCTGCAAATCATCCGTGAGTGGCGCGGAAAGACGGTCTGCCTCAGCGTCCGTCAATGGCTCGGGCGCATGCCGGTCTTCGCACAAGACCGTGGTCAACGCCTCAAGACCTTTGTCCCAGGTCAGCACATAGGTCGCGAGCGCCAGTGCACGCGGACTGTCGTCCTGCATATAAGCTGACAAAGAGGCCCGGTTGCGAAGAGCGTCAAAGACGAGATTTCCTATGACGGTGCGATCCCCCGACCCGGCAAACCGGTGCGCGGATCCCCACTCTTTCAAGGCAACCTGGACCGGCCGATGACGGCGTTCCACTTCGTCCAGGACTTCAATTGCCGCCGCGAGGCGTCCGCCGTCTTTCATTGCTTACCCTTTGAAAAGAGCCGATATCAGGCTGGCTCTTTCGATATGTACATTCGATCAAACGTTTGAGGGATAATTTGGACTCTCGCGGGTGATGGTCACGTCATGCGCATGACTTTCCCGCAACCCCGCGCCGGAAATTTGAACAAAGCGTGCTTTTTCCTGGAAGTCCTCGATGGTCTTGCCACCGACATAACCCATTGCTGCACGCAGACCGCCCGCCAATTGATGCAGGACGCTGCCGAGCATGCCCTTGTAAGGAACCTGCCCTTCGATGCCTTCTGGGACCAGCTTCAGGCTGTCACGGACTTCGGCCTGGAAATAACGGTCGGCTGAACCGCGCGCCATGGCGCCGACGGAGCCCATGCCGCGATAGGATTTGTAAGACCGGCCCTGATGCAGATAGACCTCGCCCGGGCTCTCTTCTGTTCCGGCAAGCAGCGATCCAACCATCACCGAAGCTGCACCGGCTGCGATTGCCTTAGCAAGGTCGCCCGAAAATTTGATACCGCCGTCGGCGACAACCGGAACGCCTTGTTTGTTGGCTTCGTTGACCGACTCAATGATCGCGGTCAGCTGCGGGACGCCGACACCCGCCACAATCCGCGTTGTACAGATGGATCCGGGACCAATTCCGACCTTCACGGCATCCGCCCCGGCATCGATCAGCGCTTTTGTTGCTTCAGCAGTGGCTACATTACCGGCCAGAACCTGCACCGAGTTGGAAAGCTTTTTGACGCGGTTGACCTGATCAAGAACTTTCTGGGAATGACCGTGGGCCGTGTCGACCACCACCATGTCGACCCCGGCATCGATCAGCCGCTCGGCGCGGGCAAATCCCTCTTCACCAACGCTGGTCGCTGCAGCGACGCGCAAACGCCCTTGGGCATCCTTGGACGCATTCGGGTTGAGTTGGGCCTTCTCCATGTCCTTGACGGTGATGAGGCCGGTACAGTTGCCGGCATCATCGACCACCAGCAGTTTTTCAATCCGGTTTTGATGGAGCAGGCGTTTTGCTTCATCTTGTTTGACGTTGTCATTAACCGTCACCAGATTGGAGCTGGTCATCAGCTCGCGGATTTTCTGGTCCGGATTGGAGGCAAAGCGCACATCGCGGTTTGTCAGAATGCCAACGAGCTTTCCGGTGACCTGGCCGCCGGTCCCTCCGTTCTCAACGACTGGAACGCCGGAAATCCCGAACCGTTTCATCAGATCAAGCGCGTCTTGCAGGCTGGCATCCGGTCCGATCACCAGCGGGTTCACCACCATGCCGGATTCGAACTTCTTGACCATGCGGACCTCTTCGGCCTGTTGATCAAGCGAGAGATTCCGGTGAATGACCCCGATGCCACCGGCCTGCGCCATGGCAATTGCCAGACGGCCTTCGGTGACCGTATCCATGGCCGAAGACAGGATCGGAATGTTCAGCTCTAGTTCGCGAGTGACTTTCGTGCGCAGATCAACTTCACCCGGCATGACTTCCGAGTGGCCGGGGATCAGCAGCACATCGTCGAAGGTCAGGGCTTGCTGCCCGGTCGATGGGACAAAGAAGGATGCCATTGCCAATTCCCCTATAAATACAAATTGAGACGCACGCTTTTAGGAGAGCCTGCATCTTGTCGAGTCGCTTCGGCTGTGCCGGAGAAGTTGGCGCGGGTGAATAACATGCAGGTGACAGGATGAAAAGGGCCTGTTCGAACAGGCCCGGCACTTTCCATCACTGTTGTTTCCAACCTCTACCTTTGAGTTCAGTCTTCAGGCAGGTCGCTGCCGCGAAAACCCTTGGCAATCACATAGAGCTCCGGGCTTTCTTTCCGGCTTGCCGGAGGTTTGAGGTGCGCAACGGATTTGAACTCCCGCTTCAACTCCTGCAGCATGGCGTTCTCGGTCCCACCGCGGAATACCTTTGCCAGAAAAGACCCGCCGGGAACGAGATTCCGGCGGGCAAAGTCGATCGCGATCTCAAAGAGATGCGTGGTGCGCAAATGGTCAGTTTGTTTATGACCCGTTGTCGGCGCCGCCATGTCAGACAGGACAACATCCGGTTTGTGTCCACCGAGCGCTTCCATCAAAGCTGCCGGTGCGTCGTCATCCAGAAAATCCTTTTTCAGGAACACCGCGCCGCGCACGTGATCCATGTCCAAATAGTCGATCCCGACGACCTTTGGAGAGTCAACCGTCGACTTGACTCGGTCGACCGCAATCTGACACCAACCGCCAGGCGCACAGCCCAAGTCCACCACCCTGTACCCGGGTTTCAAGAGCTTGTGCTTGTCGTCGATCTCGATCAGCTTGTAAGCGGCACGGGAGCGGTAGCCATCGATTTTGGCGCGCCGGACATACGGATCGTTCAACTGCCGGGAGAGCCAACGGGTCGACGATTCCCGCCGCCCGGCCGCCGTCTTCACCTTGACGTGCATTCCGCGGTCACCAGATCCCCGTTTTTTCGATCCACTCATTATCTGTTCCTCGGACGGCCACGTCCGTGCCGCGGCCCGTTTTTCCTGCGCGCCCACACACCGTCGGCCGCCATCAACTCGGTCAGGATGCCTTCGCGCAACCCGCGGTCTGCAACGCGCAATCTCGGGCAGCTCCAGCGCCGCCGGATGGCCTCCAAAATCGCACAGCCAGCCAGCACCAAGTCGGCCCGGTCTTCCCCGATGCACGGATTGCTAACGCGCGCCTCATACGGCATGTCGCGCAGCTGATCAATCATACCGCCGACTTGCGTGTCTTCCAGCCACGTGCCGTCGACGCGCCGGCGGTCGTAGCGCCGGAGCCCAAGATGAACACCGGCCAGAGTTGTTACCGTGCCCGACGTTCCAAGCATATGAACCTTGCCGCTGGAAATCGCTTCTGAAAGATCATCTGCGAGATTGAATTCGGCGAGATGATCGGCCGCATCGTCCACCATCGCCTCAAAGATGTCCGGTGTGACATGAACGCCGCCGTGCCGCTCGGCCAGATTGACAACACCAACCGGCAAGGAGATCCAGGACCGGATGAACCGCGTCAGCGCATATCCGCGCGCGCCGCATCTGTTGCGCAGGTCGAGCCAGACGATTTCAGAAGAGCCACCGCCGATATCAAACAAAATGACGCCGTCGGCATCATGGTCAACCAGCGACGCGCATCCTGCCACGGCGAGCCGTGCTTCGGTTTCCCGATTAACGATTTCCAGCGCGAGGCCGGTTTCCGCCTGAACGCGCGAAATGAAGTCAGCCCCGTTCTCCGCCGCCCGGCAGGCCTCCGTTGCGATCAGACGGGACCGCTCGACGCCCCGTTCCGCCAACTTGCGATGGCACTGGGCCAAAGCATCAATGGCGCGGTCCATGGCCGCATCGCCAAGCCGCCGGTGCGCGCCGACACCTTCCCCGAGCCGGACGATCCGGGAATAGGCATCGACGACACGAAAACCACGTTCTTCGGGACGCGCGATTAGCAACCGGCAATTGTTCGTTCCAAGATCGAGCGCAGCATAAAGAGGCGCATTGCCGGATGTGTGCACTGGATGACGGCGATTTCCGTTCCGAAGGCCTTCCGGACCGCGCGTGCGAGGGCGACGAATTGGTTGCTGCTCACGTCCGGACGGTTCTGGCGGACGCCGTCCTCCGTCCGGTTTAGGCACGCCATTCAAGGGTCTGGAAAGCTGCGGATCCGCTCCGGTCGCAGTTTCAACGGCCGGTGTTTCCTGGTTGGTGTGCGCAGCTTGGCCACTATTCTTTTTAGCCTGCCAACGTTTGCGGCCCCGCCGGTTGGCAGCTTTTTTGCCCTTTGCGGAAGGAGACCCCTCGGACAGCGGTGCATCTTTCCCAGCGATGGCTGGATCGATATGTGCGTTTGTTTGCGCTTCCGGATTTGCGGACCCGCTTTGTGCCGGCCGCCGACGGCCGCGCCGTTTCTTCTTCCGATGGGAAGGTTTCGCTTCCACAGCACCTTTGATGCCGTTCGCCGTGTTGGCGTCAGCTTGTCTGGTCTGCCCGGCCGCTTGAGAGACACTTGTGGCGTCAGATCCACTCGAAGGAGCTTGGGCAGCGGGCCTGTTGCCCTCCCGACCCTGTGCTCCTGAACCCTGGCCGGACCGGTTTTTCCGGCGCCGTCGGTTTCGTCCCTTGCGCTCGTTGAGCGCTGCGTTTGGTCCGGACACATCAGGGGCACGTCGCCCGGATTCGGGCGGTTCCTGACCTGAGTGAGTCACGTTTTTGCCTTTCAATGCCTCAGGTATATGGGCGTTTCGGCGCACCACTCACCCGGAGCAAGTCCTATAGTTGGGAAAACTGTATCAGGTTGACCGCCGCTCGAAAAGAACCCCGCTTGGCAATTTCTGAAAGAGACGGCAGGGTGTTCTGCTCATGTGCAAGGCCCGCGGACTTTTGTGATCAAAAAAGCAAAAACTTGCTCTTGCATTTGAGGGTCGGTTGGATGTATACGCCCCTCACCAATCGTGGCGCCGTTATTGTGCCCCGCCCGCCAAACTGCGCGTGGCCCGGATTGGGGAATAGGTTAACGGTAGACCCGCAGACTCTGACTCTGTTAGTCCTGGTTCGAATCCAGGTTCCCCAGCCACTCTCATCGGTCTCACCTTAACCTTTGATCGCAAAAAAGTGCGCCGTTACATCATGGCCGCTGACCGTTTCATACTGTAGCGCGCAGGATCAGTTGGCCAAATGCGCAAGAACGGATGGCACCGGATCCGATGCGCGTTCAAGCAGTTTCGGAAATCTATTTCGTCGATGCTTCTGTGTGTCGAAAGATAACAGTGGCAGCCGATCGCTGAAACAACACCAAAATATAACGAGCACCCGAAATCCAGAGAAACCCGGGTGCGCTATTTTACAAAGAACTAGAACCTACGGCTCATCTCCGGAATATACTATCTCGATGGAAAGCCAGGTACGGCAACTGCTCGGCTCTGATAGGGCCAATCTTGGTTTCCGGGTCTATACCCCACATTTCCAGAGTGCGTACGCTGAGGTCTGGCGAGATCATAATGTGGCCCGCATCCGTGAAGCTCAGATAACCACGATCAAACAGGTGGTCTACATGAGGACTTAGGAGGAACCCGTTGTTTCCGTCTAGTTTTTCAAAATTAGTCGATGCACGCCACGGCTTAATATGACTAGCCCTCAAATGCTTATTATCATCAAGACCTGTTACGCGGCATTTAGTTTCGAAAGACATTAGGTTTTTACGATAGATACCTTGGCCGCGGCGAGACTTTATAAGTTGTTCTTTTTCCGTTTCGTCTAGGTCTGTACGGTTTTTGATACCATCAACAAGATCATCTTCGGTTTGTTGGAGTGCATTAGCGTGGTTAGCTGCGGCCTCATCAGATGGAGATTCGTATAGAGCTGGTTCTATTTTTAGCAGTCCTAGTAAGACATCCGCCATAGGCTCTGGAATCGCTGCAAGGTAGGCCCCTTGATTGCCTTTGCCGTCAGGTTTGATCGGAGAGTATTTTTTCGGCAGTACTGGACCAATAACCTCCATATGGCTCTTTGGATCTAATGGTATGTCGAGCTTGTCAAACTCAACGCTAACCCGCCACCCTTCATCGTTCCAGGCATTACCGACCGTCCCAAATTCATTAGGCTTGGGAGAAAGAAATGCTGGTGCGACGCAAATGCCTATTGCTCGTATCATCCCAAACGCGAACGAAAAAACGACATCCCCCGGCCGAACTCTAACCTGTCCGTCGTCAGGTAAATTGAGACAGCAAGCGGCCTGACTAAAGGAGGGTCTGGCACATCTGGATTTCAGTTAAGCAGCGGATTTGTTGTGCAGCAAGCGCCGTTGTTTCATGGTCCTC
>Ga0189284_100193_pt1 | contig 72677 bp, 71 predicted proteins | sample N32C7minimetaG_FD_130314 | JGI IMG/M metagenome (GOLD analysis project Ga0189284, IMG submission 130314) | Marine microbial communities from the Costa Rica Dome - N32 C7 mini metaG | ecosystem: Environmental > Aquatic > Marine > Oceanic > Photic zone | place: Costa Rica: the Eastern Pacific...
AAATTCTGCGCGCACCAACGATGGCGGGCTGACCGGAAAGAGGTACGTTAAATCGGTGAGCAGCGCATCAGGGGCGGTTTTGCCCCTGGCTCATCATAGAACGTGTCGATCAGCTCCCACGCCGCCTCTGCGCTTTCAACATAGGTAATAATGTCAAGATCAGCGGGCTCGATAACGCCTTCTTCGACCATCGCCTCGAAGTTGACCACCCGGCTCCAGTATTCGCGGCCAAACAGCAGCACGGGCATGGGCTCAATCTTGCCCGTCTGAATGAGGGTCAAGGTCTCAAACAGTTCGTCCAGCGTGCCAAAACCGCCGGGGAAAATTACCAGCGCTTTTGCGCGCATCAGAAAATGCATTTTGCGCAGCGCGAAATAGTGGAACTGGAAACAAAGTGCCGGCGTAATGAACGGATTGGGTGATTGTTCGTGCGGTAAGGAAATATTGTAACCGATCGACACCGCCTCTGCGTCCGCGGCCCCACGGTTGGCGGCTTCCATGATCCCAGGCCCGCCACCGGTTGCAATTACAAAGTCCAGTTCGGTATTGGCATGCGCATTTTCCGAAGCGATCCGGGCGAAGCGGCGAGCTTCCTCATAATAACGGGCACGGGCACGCACACGGCCTGCCCGTTTGATAGCAAGTGCTTTTGCGTTTTCATCCTGCAGACCGTCCGCCGCCCGCACGGCCTTTTCATACGCGCTTTCCGCATGTTCAGGACTTGGGACACGCGCAGATCCGAAAACCACAATCGTCGAACGAATATTGTTTTCATCGAGAATGAGATCGGGCTTCAACAGTTCGAGTTGCAACCGAACGGCACGCAGATCATCCCGCCGCATGAACGTGTCGTCATCATAAGCCAACGCATATGACGGCGACCGGGTTTGCGGTGTTTCAGACCTGACCTTCTTGTCGTCTGCTTTATTCATCTAGAACACCAATGGCTGGTGGTGGAGGCTGGGCAGAACGTAACGGGCAAAAAGATCGCACTCTGCCGCATGCGGGTAGCCTGACAGAATGAAGGCTTCGAGACCCATCGCCCGGTAGCGCTGAAGCTTCGCCAGCACCTGATCCGGGTCTCCAACGATCGCCGCTCCACAGCCCGATCGTGCCCGTCCGATACCGGTCCACAAATGCGCTTCGACAAAACCATCATCATCCGCCTTGTCTCGCATCTCTGCCTGACGCCGGACCCCCTCCGACGTGGCGTCGAGCGACTTTTTGCGAATGGCCTCGCCTTCCGCATCATCCAGCTTGCTCATAAGGTGCTTTGCATAGGCACGTGCTTCAGCTTCTGTTTCGCGCACGATGACATGAACCCGGTAACCGAAACGCAAAGTGCGGCCCTGGGCCGCCGCCCGTTTCCGCATGTCTTTGAGAATAGCTTCCACATTTGGCTCTTCGTCGGGCCACATGAGAAACACGTCAGCGGCTTTTGCCGCCACATCACGAGCATCGGGTGACAGGCCACCAAAATAGAAAGGTGGGCACTTACCGCTCACCGTCCTGACACGAGGTGGCTCCAGCGTCAGTTTAAAGTGTTCCCCCTGATGCTCAAGCGCCTTCCCCGCCAGGAGGGTACGGAGGATTTCCATGATTTCCAGGGTACGACCATACCGGGACGGGGAGGCCAGCGTCTCCCCCGGCTTGTCGCTTGAGATGATATTGATGTTGAGCCTGCCACCCAACATTTGATCGAGGCTTGCCAACTGACGCGCCAGCTGGGGCGGCCACATCTCCCCGCACCGCACCGCAAGCAGTAACCTGATCTGCTCCGTCAAGGGTGCCATGGCAGCGGCAAAGGCTGTCGCATCGATGCCCAGTGCATAGCCGGAGGGGAGAAGAATATTGTCAAACCCACCATCTTCCGCCGCGCGCACTATTTTGGTGCAATGATGAAGTGAGCTTTGCAAACGTGGCTCCGGCACGCCGAGATATTCATAATCATCATCGCAAAGCGCAGAGAACCAGGCGACTTCCATCGGCATATCGCTGTCATCTTTGCTCATGGCAAGCGTTCTCCCATTGCAGCCTGCAGGATGTTGTACCAGTCCTGCCGGGTCATCTTGACCTTGAACGCATCAAGCGAGCGTTCAATGCGCGCCAGCGTCTGTGTACCGATAATCGGAATAATGCCAGCCGGGTGAGCCAACAGCCAGGCAAGTGCCACTGCATCCCGCGATACATTTTGCGCGGATGCGAGTTTGTCCAGTTCGGTGCGCAATGCCATGCGGCCGGGCGCACTATCATCAGCGGTCGCACCCAAAAGCCCGCCCGCAAGTGGAGACCATGCAAGAACAGCCACCTGCCCCCGCATGGCCTGGTCGATGACCCCGTCAAAAAGAGGCCCATAAACAAAACAGGACATTTCCGGCTGATGAGACACAAGCGGAAAATCCAGATAGGCTTGGAGGGCCTCAAACTGGGCAGGCGTGTGATTGGACACCCCGACATGAGCAATCTTGCCGTCCGCTCTCAGCCTCGACAATACACCCGCAACGTGCGCGGGATGGGTCAACAGGTCCGGCCGATGGATCTGGTAGAGGTCAATACGCTCTATCCCCATCCGTTTAAGCGATCCCTCGCACGCCTTTGTCAGATAATCCGCTGATGAATTATAAGGTTCCCCGATCTCAATCCCGCCTTTGGTTGCAATCACCATCCGGTCGCGGATTGACCGGTCGAGTTTCAGTGCCTCACCGAACAATTGTTCGGCGTCACCTGCTTTACCGCCCCCATCGACCCCGTAAATATCGGCTGTATCAAAGAGCGTCATGCCGCACGCAAGCGCAGTATCAATTTTTTCCCGCGCGGTAGACGCATTGGTACCCGCAAAGCGCCACATGCCATACGCCAGCGGGAAAACATCAAGGCCGCTCTTGCCGAGTGGACGCAAATCAGAAGTAATAGGCAAATAAGTCATATTTCCAGTCATGATGTTCATCAGGGAATGAGTTTAGCCAGTCGGCCCCGCTTGTCACTAGAGAGGTTTCACACATGATCACGCCGCTTCGTTACGGGATTATCGGCACAGGCATGATGGGCATTGAGCATATCATGAACATAGAGATTGTGGACGGTGCCCGGGTGACGGCCATTGCTGACCCTCACGAAGGATCGCGTGACTGGGCTCTATCTACGCTCAAGCATGACAAGAAGGCCCGCGAGGAAGTTGCCGTTTTTGAAGATCACCGGGATCTCCTGGCCTCCGGCAAGGTTGACGTACTTGTGATTGCCACACCGAACTTCACCCATGCTTCCGTTCTGGAACCTGTCTGGGAGACAGGTTTGCATGTTCTGTGTGAAAAACCTTTATGCACGAATGTTGAGGATGCAAAGGAAGTCGCACACCGGGCTCAAAGCCACAAGGGGGTTTTCTGGGTCGGGATGGAATATCGCTATATGCCACCTGTCACACGGTTTGTGAGCCATGTGCATGGTGATGCGCTTGGGAAGCTTCGGATGTTCTCCATCCGCGAGCACCGTTTCCCTTTCCTCAAGAAAGTTGGGGACTGGAACCGGTTCAGCCGCAACACGGGGGGTACGCTGGTGGAAAAAAGCTGCCACTATTTCGACATGATGCGCCATGTGGTGCAGGCGGAACCCGTTCGCATCTACGCAAGTGGTGGCCAGGATGTAAACCATCTGGACGAGATTTACGACGGGGAGACCCCGGACATTCTCGACAATGCTTTCGTGATCGTTGATTTCGACAATGGGGTCCGCGCCGCGCATGATCTTTGCATGTTTGCGGAGGCATCCCGCAACCAGGAAGAACTCTGCGCGGTTGGTGACAAGGGTAAAGCGGAGTGCCTTATCCCGGAAAGCAATATTGTGGTTGGTACGCGGGAACCACGCCAGGTTGAGACCATTCATGTCTCCGTCGATGAGAAAGTGCTCAAGGCAGGTTATCACCACGGCGCGAGCTATTATCAGCATCTCGATTTTCAGGCGGCCATACTCAACAATACCGCACCAAAGGTCAGCGCTCATGATGGTCTTCAGGCCGTTCTTATGGGCATGGCCGCGCACCGGTCCATAGAGGAAGGCCGGCCTGTCATGATGTCCGAGTTTGGAGTGTGATGCATGAATAGCGATGAAGGCATTGCCGCCTGGCAAGAGCGAATTGATGTTTCGCCTTTTCAGCGCTGGTTGGGTTTAAGAGTTGCCGAGGTCGGACATGGCACGCTCACCGTGACATTACCATGGAGGGAGGAACTGGTTTCCAACCCGACACCGCCCACCGTGCATGGCGGTATTCTGGCATCGGTAATTGATCTGATGGGACTTTATACTGTGCTGACGACAGGCAGCCTCTCGCTCGCCACGGTTGATCTGCGTGTCGATTATCATCGCCCTGCCGGTGTGGGGGAGATGAAGGCGGAAGGCCATATCATCAAACTGGGCAGCAAGGTCTCCACCGCGGAAACAAAAATCTTCGACGCGAATGACAAATTGCTGGCCTCCGGTCGTGGCGTCTACCTCATGGCTTAAGTGCTGACCTAAACGATATGCAGGATCGGCTACAGCGGGTTGACAGGCAGAACAACTTGCCGCCATAGTCGGCGCGAACCTTTGAGGAGACGGTCCATGTGCGGACGAATGAACAACAAGTGTGAGATGATTGGCATGCCCATGCCAGTACCTGTCCCGCTTGTACCATCCGCCTAACGCAAGACCTTTCTCTTCCCGCAGAAAAGAGCCCGGTTTTGCCGGGCTTTTTCTTTTCTATCTCCTCAGGTTCTCATATGTCGCATCTTGTTCCCCATCGTTTGCCCATAATCATCATCCTGGTTGCCGCCAATATGCTGGCACTTGCGGCGACGGACCTCTATTTGCCATCCGTGCCTTATCTGCCGGCGATATTTGGCACCGGGATCGAGCAGGTTCAGTTCACACTCGCCGCTTTCAGTGCAGGCTTCGCCATCAGCCAGATCCTTTTCGGGGCGGCGGGCGACCTGTGGAACCGACGCTGGATACTGGTAGGCTCCATGGCGGTTTTCGTTCCCGCCTCCTTTTGGTGCGCCACTGCGGAAACTGTGGAGGGGCTGATTGCCGCCCGCTTTCTGCAAGGGTTTGCGGCAAGCGCGTCCGCCACGCTCACCGCACCCATGATCAAACCCCTGTTTGACGAGGCCCGGGCTGTCCATGCGCTCTCTGTGATTGGTGGCATCGACGCGATTATCCCGGCGCTCGCCCCCATTCTGGGTGCATGGATCTTTGCCGCCTTCGGATGGGAGGCGAATTTCTGGGTGATTGTTCTCGTGGGGCTGCCGCTTTTTATTGCGGCCATTTTCTACATTCCAAACGACCGGCCGGAGAGCCATCACACGTCCATCTGGCCTGTTATGATGGGTTTCTTTGCCCTTCTCAGGCATCGGCAATTTATGGGTTATGCGGTAAGCCATGGCCTCTCCCTTGCCGGGCTTCTCGCCGTGGTCTTTTCGGCTCCCACGCTCATTGTGGAACATATGGACGGGGGGCCACGCGAGTATGTTTACGTGCAGATCAGCTGGGTTGCGACTTTTCTCATTGCCGCAAACGGCACTGGCACATTGGCGCGCCGCATGACGCCTGACAATCTCATCTGGTGGGCCAATTATGTGCAGATCATCGCCGCAGCAGGCCTGCTTCTCTATGCCCTTCTGCCGGATGCTCCCACCTGGTGGGGGTTGGCACTTGGCGGCATTCCCTATTGTATCGGCCTGGGGCTGCGCGGGGGCGCCGGCTTCTCCCGCGCGCTTGATGTCGTACCGGATTATGGCGCGCGCGCGTCCTCGTTGATTATCTTTTTCTCAATGGCTTTCACGGCACTGGCGACCGGCGCTGTCGCACCGTTTATCGACCATGGCCTGTGGAGTGCAGGGGCGGCCATGCTTGCTCTCTCACTTGGGGCGCTGGCCGTTCTGCCGCTCATCAAAGCCCCGCGCTGAGGGTCGGTCAGGTGGTCGGGTTTCCGTTGAAGTCCACCCAGCATTTGCGCTTCGGGTCCATGAGTTTGCATTTGCGGACAATATCGAGATAGCGGGCAAGCGTGATCTTGTAGGAGATCACATCATCACCATAGGTCCGCAGGATGGCGGCTTGCGCTGCCGGCACATTATAGATCGGCACCGTCATGTAAGCATGGTGGGCTGTATGATCCATCACCTCCTGATAGAGCGGGAAAGCCTTTTGCAGTGCCCAGGGCAGGATCACATCGGTACTGCCTTTGATCTGTGCTTCGTAGTAGGACCAGTCATCTTCGTTTTCGAACCAGAGAATGTCCGGGTGTGTGTGTTGAAGATAGATGGATACAGAAATGATCCACATGCCGATCACAAAAGGAACGACCCAGCCCAGCAGCACCGACCCCCAGAAAGTACGTGACGGGTCCAGCATCGGGCCAATCAGACCGATGGCTGTGATGAGCGTTGCGACACTTAGCAGCATGAAAGCAATGTCAGGGGCAAAACGGCGCCACTTGTTTGGCGTGTCCATCAGCAATGGCAAACCGGCGCGTGTGAGCAGAATGCCCCAATAATAAAAAGTCAGCCCGCCGAAAGCAGAGCGCTCGAAGCGTTCGTAAGCACGACGGACAGGACCTGCCTTGCGATAATCTTCCAGGGTCATCGGCTCCCATACACCGTCTTTCTTCAAGACATTGGTGTAGCGATGATGGGTGACATTGTGCGCCTCTGCCCAGACTGAGCGTGAATGGGCTGGAAAAATGAAAGCAACACGCGCCAACCAGTCGTTCAGCACGGTGCCCGGCGCAAAGGAGCGGTGCGCCGCCTCGTGCCCGATCAGATACAGAAGGCCGATTGCAAAACCGTTCAACAGGCAGAAGCCCAAACTCACCCATAACGGCCAAGGGGCCAAAATGCCCAGCATGGATGCAAAGTAAAGTGCCAGATGGGAGAAGAACAGCACCAGCGCCCGGCTCATCGACCGTTTCGAGATTATCTTCATCTCATCCGGTGTCATCCACTCGGCCGGATAGCCGGTGCGACCGTCTTGCGTTGCCGTTCCCGGATTTCGCCTCGCTCCTGTGCTCACATCAACGCTTGCCACAATCCTACTCCTGAACTCACACGGCTAAACTTCTCATCTTAGTCTAGGAGCGTTTTGAGGCTGAGGCAATCAAACCAGCGGTTTACCCCTCGCGGAGCGTCGCCAAGGCGGATATCTGCCGGCCGTTCCCGTCAAAATTGGCGGGTTGAAGCCAGGCTTCAAAGGCGGCCTGCACGCGCGGCCATTCACAATCCAGCATGGAAAACCAGAGCGTGTCGCGGTTTTTTCCCTTGACCACCTGGTCCTGACGAAACGTGCCTTCAAAGGAAAAACCAAAGCGCTCAGCAGCGCGAGCGGAGGCCTTGTTGTTTGCGTTGCACTTCCATTCGTAGCGACGATACCCAAGATCCTCAAACAGGTGCCGCGCCATCAGGTACATGGCCTCGGTGGCGGCGGGGGTACGTTGCAGCTTTGGAGAGAAGACCACGGACCCCACTTCCGCACTGCCATGCTCCGGGCGGAGACGCATGTAGGACGACAAACCCAGCACCTCCCCCTCTTGCCCGTCCGGTCCTTGTGGGGCGCGGAACGTGTAGGTGATCCAACCGAGCTTTTCGTTTGCGAACGTGTAGAAGGCGCTGAGCGCGGCCGCATCGTCAAAAGGGCCTATCGGGACATGATCCCATAAATGCGCCTGCTCTTTCAGCCCGACCGCCTGAAACAAGCCCTCACCGTCGCGCGCCGCGTCATAGCGTATCGCGGACATGAAGCGCCCTTCCAGGCGATCTGCCTGTGGCAAGGGACGGGGTGTCCAATCGGCAAGGTCAGTCATTTTCATTCCGCTTCAGATGGATGCGCATGACGCCATAAAGCGGTTTCAATGGCCCTTCGTCAATGGACCAATCTGTCGCGAAGGATGGGCCAATTCTCGTGCGCAACGACCTCGGGTCAGGCCCGGGATGACAATCTGAGACAGGGCTCTGACCCGGCGTCCCCCGGACCCGCCTCGAATGCGACACGATATCAATAGGTACACTTCAATCGTATCGCATTTCCGTTCTCGCTAAGCGTGCTCACACGTACAGTGATAGATGTCTTCAAACGTATTGATCTTCATGATGCCCTCAAGAGCCTCCGTTAGCGGCACATCACGAATGTCGAGATCCACAAGGTTCATTACGCGACTGGCCCAATGAATATCAATCGGGTGAATGGACGCGGCGCGCAGGAGCTTCATTTCCAGCTGACCAAAACCATGTGTGTCGAGGTTCAACAGATACGCAGATTGCTGGCGGGCGGAAATGATGCGGGGCCGCGAAACCTCGCATGTTTGAATGGCTTCAAGGACACCGCCCCAGCATTCGTTCGCCTGTTTTTGTGCCTGCTTCAATCGCTCAACAAGTGCATCCCGATAGGCATCTTGCGCCGCGAACGTCTCTTCATCTTTGAACTCCGCCGCTGTATGACGCCGATGAACAGTCTGCAAGATCGCCAACTCAATCATGGCGGCTTTCCACTGGGCCTTTGTGGCCGCCAACAATCGGGCCACAACATTGTCACCCGGTGCCGTCTCAAAAAGATTGAGGCAATCCTTTGCCGTAAAATCACGCACACAAAACGGAATGTAGGGTTCGTAAAGCTGACCGAAATTGAGATCGATCTGACATTTAATCGGGTCGCATGATGTTTCAGCCACGATAGAGGCAATAATCGATGCCTGAATGTATTCTTCCACCGGCAACGGGTCCAGCGCACCCGCGCTCGACAGCAGTGCCGCCTGTGCAATCTTCCAACGTAATTGAGGTGTGAAACGCGCCATGACATATCTCCTCATTTCTAAACCGAAATGACTATTATATCATTTTACGCGCCCAACCTCGACTCACGCAGGTTCACAGGAAAACGGGTGCCGTCCTTGGCAGGGTCATGAAAGCAGGCATAAGTCCCGGACCCATGAGGCGTTACAACGCAATCGTGAGTCAGCATGGTCCCCGGCGCGAGGCCGGGGTGAGGGTATCTGGGCTGATGATCTGTGCACGACAACACCATCACATGCCATGCCCGGACTCGTTCCGGGCATCCAGCGGGACGCTTTATATCGGCGCCACCCACAGCCTTGCACGGCGCGTTTACGAACACATAATGGGAGCCGTCGAGGGCTTTACGAAAGCCCACAATGTCAAACAGCTGGTCTGGTTTAAGGAGACACCCGGTATTCAAGCTGCCCTTCAACGAGAAAAGAACCTGAAACACTGAGTGCGGCAGTGAAAAGTCGAACTCATCGAAAAGACGAACCCAAGATGGCGGGATCTTTATGCGGAAATCGTCAGCGAGGAGTACCAATGAGAGGCAGAATAGACCCCGGGTCACGTCCGGGGTGACAGTGGGCGGATTCTCGTCGTGCCCATGGTGACTTGCCCCTACTGACGAATTAGTTTGCGCCCTAACTAAAATGTGAAAATTCTGGCAATTCTCCAAGCCGGACAATGTTTGGGCGTAAGAAAACAGAGTCACTTCCCTTAATGTGAGTCAGTTGAAAGCCATCGTTGGCGACATATGCTTCAAGCGAAAAATCATTCTCTGCACTTTGTCCCCAACTGTTTAGCCTGTTAAACACGCGCTTATTAAAGAAAGTACTTACACCGAAGACCATACTTCGCAGCCGCAGGTAGTCTTTGGCCGCCTGTTTCATCCATACTTGGATTTCTTCTAGGTGTTTCAGCTCAGCACCCGTACCGCACATCCAGTAGAATGCTGCCTCCTCGTCTGGTACCGTCGGCAGATGCTCCAACCGACGTTGAGCAATCACCGCCTTCTTTTCCATGCCAGAACTCACTCGGAACAAACAGCAGTCAGGAATTAACCCAAATTCTCTCTCGCTAACCTCTAGGCGAGATGAGCTTGTACGTAGCCCCGCTGGCCCGACCTGGGTTGCTTCGCGCACTGACGCAGTCTTCAGCATGCCTCCAGCTCTAGTAACCTCAGACAGCTTTCGCAAAATCTGAGGCGCGTCACGGCGCAATCTACTGTGGAGTGTATCTACATGTCTACATGCAGCAATTAGTAGGGTGTAGTTAGAGTTCAACTCTGCTACAAAGCGCAAATTCTTCTCTACAAAATTCTCAGCGTCCGTTTGTCGCCGTTCTTTTGCAGCAACATCACGCATCTGCGTGAAGGTGTCCCCATTAAAGTAGTTTCCACCACATTCCGTTCCAATTGCTCGGATTGAACCATCATCAGGAAACCAAACCAGATACCCTTTTCCGTACTTAGGGCTCGACGGCGAACAAATTGGGCAAGGCACCAATTGCCCATCTCGACGTTTTTTCCGATCGACGTCAAAGCTAGCGAGCAAAGTAGGCTGACAGTCCTTTGACGGAGGCGAGACTTCAATTGTTGGAAATGTTTCCGGCTCCCCGGTTTTCAGCACATGTTGCAGAAACGCATCTACGGTCTTGATGCTCGGCTTTGTAAAATACCGAGGCTGGCGTACACCTCTATCTTGAACGCGCTTGACTGTTTTCATGTCGTGTTTCCTTGCCTATTTTCAGCTTTCCCTCCTGTCTGTAGTTGCTACTGTTTTTATTGCCTAAGCACTTCTCGGCCTAGTTAGGTCTATCAGTCGAACGCTTCGTCCCAGCTGCCAAGGGTTGAGGCTTTGGAATATTCTGTCGCGCGGTTTTCAAAGAAGTTTGCGTGCTCAATGCCGTTCAGCATTTCGTCCATCCATGGTAGCGGATTTTTCTCCACGCGGTAGATGGGCAGCAACCCCAACTGAGTGAGACGACGATTTGAAATCCAGCGGATATAGGATTTCACGTCTTCAGCTTTCAGCCCTTCGACGGCGCCCATCTCAAACGCGAGATCGATAAATGCATCCTCGTGGGTGACGACCGTTTCGCAAGCCTTGTAGATGTCTTTCTGCAGTTCGTCGGTCCACAGTTCCGGATTTTCTTCGATGAAAGTGCGGAAGAGTTTGATCGCGCTTTCGGTGTGAAGTGACTCGTCGCGGGCCGACCATGTGATGATCTGCCCCATGCCCTTCATCTTGTTGAAGCGCGGAAAGTTCAACAGGATCGCAAAGCTTGCAAAAAGCTGCACGCCTTCCGTGAAGGCCCCGAAAACAGCCAGTGTCTTGGCGATATCGGCCTTCGTCTCGACACCCCATTCCTGCATATAGTCATACTTGTCCTTCATCTCCCCATATTTGAGGAAGGCTTCGTATTCACTCTCAGGCATGCCGATCGTGTCGAGCAGATGGGAGTAGGCGGAAATGTGCACCGTCTCGATGTTGGAGAAGGCCGCCAGCATCATCTGAATTTCTGTCGGCTTGAAGACGCGGGAATAGTGACGCATGTAGCAATTGTTCACTTCCACGTCTGCCTGCACAAAGAAGCGGAAAATCTGCGTGAGCAGATTGCGCTCACCCTCGGTCAGGACTTTTGCCCAGTCCTTCACATCGTCCGCAAGCGGCACTTCTTCCGGCAGCCAGTGAATGCGCTGCTGGGTCAGCCAGGCATCATAGGCCCATGGGTAACGGAAGGGCTTGTATGTGGCGCGTTCTTCTAGCAAGGACATGTCTGTCCGCCTCCTGGCTTCTATTCTTCGCTACTGCGTTGTCGTGCGACTATCTCGTGGCCCGTCCGATCACGCCCGTGATGAGACGAGCGCGTCCCTCACTGGCAGGCGAGGCACTCGTCATAATCATTCATCTCGGCCGGGTTTACTTTTTGCGGTTCGTTTTTGGCGAGACGGCTTTCGACAGCTATTTCAGTCAAGGTGCGGAGCGGAATGTCGGCTGCACCACTGGCTTTTGCGGCCGCACTTGCTGCGTTTGCCGCTTCCTTCGCCTTGTGGGAGCTGTCGCTCTCCGCGCGCTGAATGGAGAGCGAACGGCAATAGTAGAGCGACTTCACGCCTTTCTTCCATGCCTGGAAGTGCAGCTGGTGCAGATCGCGCTTGTGCACATTCGCCGGCACGAACAGATTGACGGACTGAGCCTGATCGATCATCGGCGCGCGGTCGCCCGCATGCTCGATCACCCAGCGCTGGTCGATTTCGAAGGCTGTCTTGAAGACATCTTTTTCTTCATCCGTAAGACAATCCAGATGTGCCACAGAGCCACCATTGGTCACAATGGATGACCATGTGTCATCGTCATTCAGGCCTTTCTCCTCCAAAAGCTTGCGCAGGTGACGGTTGCGCACATTGTGCGATCCCGACAGGGTTTTGTGCGTGAAGCTGTTGGCGGCAATCGGCTCGATACCCGCAGACGTGCCACCACAGATGATGGAGATCGACGCGGTTGGCGCGACGGCGGACTTGTTGGAGAAGCGCTCCATGATGCCATAATCGGCAGCGTCCGGACAGGCACCACGTTCTTCCGCGAGCTTGCGCGACGCGGCTGATGCCTGATCGTCAATATGCTTGAAGATCTTCTTGTTCCAGACTTTGGCCATCACCCCTTCAAACGGGATCATGTTTGCCTGCAGGAAGGAATGGAAGCCCATGACGCCCAAGCCCACTGAGCGCTCACGCGCCGCAGAGTATTTCGCCTTCGCCATCTCGTCGGGCGCACGGTCGATAAAGTCCTGAATGACGTTGTCGAGGAAGCGCATCACGTCTTCGATGAAGGTTGGATGGTTTTCCCACTCCGCATAATTCTCGACATTGAGAGAAGAGAGGCAGCAGACAGCCGTGCGCTGGTTGCCCAGATGGTCAAGTCCGGTTGGCAGGGTGATCTCTGCGCAGAGGTTTGATGTCTTCACCTCAAGGCCCGCCAGCTTGTGCTGCTCGGGGCGCGCATTGTTCACGGTGTCCTTGAAAATCATGTAGGGCTCGCCAGTCTCAATCCGTGCGGTGAGCATGCGGATCCAGAGCGAGCGTGCCGAGATCGTCTTCTGCACTGATTTGTCTTTAGGCGACAGGAGGGCCCATTCTTCATCAGTTTCCACCGCGCGCATGAACGCATCGGAAATCAGAATGCCGTGGTGCAGGTTGAGCGCCTTGCGGTTCGGGTCGCCACCGGTTGGCCGGCGGATCTCGATAAATTCTTCAATCTCCGGGTGGTCCACCGGCAGGTAGCACGCAGCCGAGCCGCGACGGAGCGAGCCCTGGCTAATGGCGAGGGTCAGTGAGTCCATCACGCGGATGAAAGGTACGATACCGCTCGTCTTGCCGTTGCCGCCAACCTTCTCGCCGATGGAGCGCAAATTGCCCCAGTATGAGCCGATACCGCCGCCCTTGGCTGCCAACCAGACATTCTCGTTCCACAGGCCGACAATGCCTTCCAGCGTGTCATTCGCTTCGTTCAGGAAGCAGGAGATGGGCAAACCACGCTCTGTGCCGCCGTTCGACAGAACAGGGGTCGCCGGCATGAACCAGAGCTTGGAAATATAGTCATAAAGGCGCTGCGCGTGCTCTGCGTCATCACCATAGTAAGACGCCACGCGGGCAAACAGGTCCTGAAAGCTCTCGCCCGGCATCAGATACCGGTCCTTCAAGGTGGCCTTGCCAAAATCCGTCAACAGTGCGTCCCGCGAGCGATCCACCTTTACAGACCCGTGACCTTTGACCTGCACGGTTTGATCTGCCGCTTCGAACGGCATTTCAGGTTCCGCTGTCTCTTCGCCCTTCACCCGGCGCACAGCTGCGCGCTCACCGGTGATAATCGCCGAAACGGTCGCTTCGATCTCGGAAAGATCGCCCAATTTTGACGTGTCATTGAACATTGTCGCCTGCCCCTGCATTTCTTGCCTCATTCGCCCGTTGCCGCCGCCGAAAACGGACAAAAATCCCTCTTCATGCACACGCATGTGCGCAATCCTGACTGCCCCAATACGCGTGGCAGAACGCTCTAAATTCTGTGAATTCGCTACGCCCCAGAGCCAACCCCAGCACTGCGCAGCGCGTCCAGATATAGTAGCCACAGGTGCGCGTGCGTCAACAGCTAGTAGGAAGCCGGTCTGAAAATTTTGGTTAATAAAAGCTTAACCACCTGTTTTCACAGCGCAATTTTTCAGGCACATCTGGAGAGAATTTTTTCACGCGCACCAGGACGTTCCCAGGGCGCATAGGACGAGGAGCAAATCACCCATGAGCCAGACCAATCTACCCTCCGGCGGCGAACGGCGCAGCTTCTATCCTGAAATTACCGCACACACATCAGGGACACTCCAAGTTTCGCCCGTCCACACGCTGTTTTATGAAGAGTACGGAAACCCCGACGGCAAGCCCGTGGTGATCCTGCATGGTGGGCCGGGGGGCGGTTCCAACCCGACCATGGCGCGAACCCACAACCCTGAGGCTTATCGAATCATTCTGTTCGACCAACGCGGGAGTGGCCGCTCAACCCCGCATGCTTCGCTGGACCAAAACACAACCTGGGATCTAGTCGACGATATTGAACGCTTGCGTACGCATCTGGGTATTGAGCGCTGGCAGGTCTGTGGGGGTTCCTGGGGGTCGTGCCTCGCCATTGCCTATGCCGAGACCCATCCCGCCCGTGTGACCGAGCTGATTATGCGGGGTATTTTCACGTTACGCCCGCGGGAACTGCACTGGTTCTATCAGGAGGGAACAGACGCGCTCTTTCCCGATGCCTGGGAAAAATTTGTGGCCCCCATTCCCGAAGCAGAGCGCGGTAACCTGATGGCCGCCTACTACAAGCGTCTGACGGGAGATAATGAGGAAGAGAAAATCGCCTGCGCACGGGCGTGGTCTGTCTGGGAAGGTACGACGCTTTCTCTCTATGAAGATCCGACGCGGGTCAGCCGCTTTGATGATCCCCATTTCGCCCTCGCCTTTGCCCGGATCGAGTGCCATTACTTCATGAACCGCGGCTTTTTTGAACCGCAGGACCAGTTGATCCGGCAGGCTCATCTTTTGAACGGGATTCCCGGCGTGATTGCTCAGGGGCGCTATGACGTGGTCACACCGATGTTCACCGCGTGGGAACTGGCCAAAGTGTGGGACAGTGGTGAGTTACATATTGTACCGGACGCCGGCCATACCGCAACGGAACCGGGGATTGTGGATGTGATGGTGCGCGCCGCAGACCGATTTGCAAGAATTTAGGGTGCGGAAAATATAGCCACACGTTTCTGAACCGTCTAAGAAAGCTCCCATCATCAAGGACAGTCCCGTTAAAGAGAGTGCCGTATGACTGATATCGCATCATTGCTTGAGCGCAACCGTCTCTGGGCGGCGCGGATCAAGGAGATCAATCCGGATTTTTTCGAAAACCTCTCCAAGCAGCAAAGCCCGGAATTCCTCTGGATCGGCTGCGCTGACAGCCGCGTACCAGCCAACCAGATACTGGACCTGCCTCCCGGAGAAGTGTTCGTTCACAGGAATATTGCCAATGTGGTGGTGCCGTCGGACCTGAACTGTCTGTCCGTTCTGCAGTTCGCGGTCGAAGTTCTTGAAGTCAAACATGTGATCGTTTGCGGACATTACGGGTGCGGCGGGGTTGCCGCTTCGATGGATGATCGTGACCACGGGCTGATTGACAATTGGCTACAGCACATCCGGGCCGTCCACCGTCTGCATGCCGGAGAAGTTGACGGTATTGGTGATACAACAGAGAAGCTCAATCGGCTTTGTGAGTTGAATGTCGTCGAACAGGCAAAAAACATCTGTGCCACCACCATAGTGCGCAATGCCTGGAAGGCGGGCAAAGAACTGTCGGTGCATGGCATTGTCTACAGCCTGAAAGACGGCATCATAAAAGACCTGACAATCCAGTCCGGACTGGACGCTTAGATTAACGTCCGCGGCAGAGACGACCCGGTCAATATGACCGGGCCGTTTTACGCAACGCAAACATACGCAACAGACACACCAGTCAGTCAGTTGAGTGTGACTTCAAAAACCGAGCTTGATCCGCTTACTTCGTTGGCGACGACCAGCAGATCCCGGCCATTTGGTGACTGTGCTGCCGGAATGAAGGTCAACCCTTCCGGCCCGAGGTCTTTCGCTCTGCCCGCTTCCGCACTGCCGGTGAAGTCCCGATTGTTTTCATAGCCCAGAAATTCCACCTTTGTCGGGTCAGTTACATCATAGCTGGCGACACCGCCCACACGTTCCAGACCGATAAAGGCAATCGTGCGTCCGGCGATCTTGCCCAGCACGACCCCTTCAGGCTCAGGGCCTTTATCGTCAGAGCGGTTGTCCCCACTCTCATTCTCATCATTGTTGGCGTTGAAATTGTCCCCAAGGCGCTTTGCGGTCATGCGCTCCAACTGGTCGCCTGAATCATAGACCTGTTCACCGGATGCTGACCAGATGGAGAAAGAACGCGCACCGTAGGCATAGATCTCATCATGATCACCGTCACCATCCACGTCCCCCATTGCTGATGTGGTTTTTAACCGGCCCAGTGCTCCATCGGACTGCAATTCCTTTGCGTTCGGGAATGCGGTTTCATCCAGGGTCAGATCGGCCACCCGCACTTCTTCCGACCATCCGTCATAGTCCCGCGCGTCCCCTTCGTTGGCGGTCACCAGATAGGTTTGCCCCGACACCTCGTAGGCGGCGATGGCATCCGGCTGATACATGCCTTTGACGGGCCAGGTGACAATGTTACGCCCACCATCCTTATTGGATGCATCCAGCGCATGCACATTGTGATCCTTGTAACCCAACCCCATAAGACGGGTGACTGTTGCTGTTTCAAGGTCAACCACCGCGATCCCATTATTCTCCTGGAGGGTCACGTAGGCGGTTTTGTTATCTTCCGCAATGGCCACATATTCCGGCTCCATGTCCGCAGCGAGGCGCGCACCGGGTTTACCGATACGCATGCCCGCGGGCAGATCCGCGATCGTGTCAAAGCGTGCATGCGTAACGTTCATGTCAGCGACGGTTATGATGCTGACAGATCCTTCCGGATCTACACTGTAATCATCATCGGGCTCCCCTTCATTTGCCACGACAAGCCGCGCTCCATCCGGGGTGAAGGCCAGCATGTCGGGATTGGCACCGACTTCGACTGTGCCGCTTGTTTCTCCGTCGAGGGAGAGGAAAACAACCTTCCCCGGTTGCTGGGCGGGCTCTGCGGCAACCGCGACAGCCACGCTGCCTTCGAAAATCGCGACGGAGTTCACGCTGCCGCCGTGAGCGGCCAAAGAAATATGGTCGATGCGGGTCGGGGAAGACGGGTCACTGAGGTCGAGCACATCGAGGCCTACTGCCTCCGCGTTGACGACATAGAGGCGCTGCGCGACAGGCGCATAGGCGGAAATCTCCGCAGCACCCTGATCAAAGAGGCCCGTCTCATATGTTCCCAGCAACCGGAGCTGCAGCCGGTCCTGCGGCTCTTGCGCGACAGCTGGCCCTGCCAGAAGTGTTAACACGGTAAGAGTCTGTAAACCATAAAAGCGCATTGCCATCTCCGTTTGGCGTGGGGTGCCGCGAAACTACCCAAAACCTGAGATATTCAGTGCGAATTTTATATGACAGGCCCCACAGCAGAGGTCCCGACACCAGCCAATATTAAGCTGTGCTTAACGGGCAAAACGTTAAGCTGTTTCCACATGTGGAGGTGCTCATGCAACAGTCCGGCAATGATAGGCCGCACCCAGATGCGACCCAAGATCATGCGGCCCAAGATCATGCGGCTCGGGACGCAGCGACATTGTCGAGCCGCGACCGGATCGCGGTGGTGAATGCTATCGGGGCACTTGTCGGCAAAGCGGATACGCCTGATCTGCACAGGCAACAGGCGCATGACATTCTCCAATCCCTGAGCAGTGATGCGGTTGTCGATGTTCGCGCGGCCCTGGCGCGAGCCATTGCCGAATACCCGCTTCTGCCACCGAAGCTTGCGGAGACACTGGCCTCTGATGTGGCGGATGTTGCGGTGCCCATGCTTCGACATTCAGCCGCACTGAGCGACGCCTTTCTGATCAGCCTCATTGACGCCAGTCTGGACGATCCGGACAAGCATGACGTGCAGTCGACCATCGCCGCGCGGGAGGGTGTATCGGCGCCTGTCTCCACCAAGCTTCTGTCCGATGGCCATGCGGTCGCGGTCGAAACCGTGCTGGGCAACAAGAGTGCCACGATTGTTGATGAGGGGTTTGAAGCCCTGTTTTCGCGCTTAGACCTTGATGCCAACATGTTGTGGCTGGCAGCCGCGCGCGACGACCTGCCTGGCAAGTCAGTCGAAACGTGCCACCGGCTTGTGCTCACAGATGTTTTCGAGCGGCAATTGTGCCGGGACGTACGGCAAAAACTGATCGAGACCTATTCGCTTCCACCCTCTATGGCAGATGATATCGTGAAAGCCGCCCAGGAAGATGCGCTCGCCCAGGCAACAGATACACAATCATCCGCCGCCCAGCTTGTTCCGCTGGCGACGCACCTGAAAACCCATGGAGACATTACCGCCTCCCTTATGCTGCGTATGATTTGTCATGGGTCACTTGGTTTCGCCATCGCCGCCTTTCAGGTGTTGACCGGCAAAACGGAAAAAGATGTACATGCCGCATTCAAGGGAGCCGGAAGCGATGCACTTAACGAGCTTTACATTGAAAGCGGGCTAAAGTCGTATTTTCGCTTTGCTATTGTGACTGCTGCCAAGCGCATGACCGCGTCTCCCCAACACGCTGCCAAAACAGTTGAGTTGATCATTCGTGATATTGTTAAATTCTACCGGGGGATCGCACCTGGTTCTCTCGACCAAGTGCTTTCCAACCTTTCACATGAAGCTGATCGCTGGCAGGAATAGCCCCCCTGCCAGCAAGTCTTGCCTAGAAGTTGACACGACCGGTATAGGCCCCATCCACCACCATATTGATCCCACTTGTGAAGCTTGACCGTGGCGAGCTGAGAAACACTGTTGCATTGGCAATGTCATCAGGTGTTGCCATGCGACCCATCGGGTTTCGCTCCATTGCGTCCTTGTAGACGGCAGGCATGTTGTCCTCGATCATGTTCCAGACACCGCCTTTAAAGTAGACCGTACCGGGCGAGACCACATTGCAGCGCACATGGGCGCCCGCCAACTCTTTCGCATAGCCTTTGGCGAGATGGATCAGCGCTGCCTTCATCGCACCATAGGCGTTTGGGTTACTCGTTTCAGCGCCCGACACGGACGAGATAATGACGATGGATGCGTCACCTGTGTCCGCGGCTGATTTTTTGAGATGTGGCAAGGCCGCTTCGATCGAGCGCTGCGCGCCCATGACATCCACGTTGAAGCCTGCCTGCCAGTTTTCCTCAGCATTGCCGGCCGAAAGTGCGCTGGCGTTGGAGATCAGAACATCTACACCGCCCAACGACTTCGCCGCCTCTTCAACCCATGCTTTAAGTGCGGGACCATCTGCGATATCAACAGATCCGCCATGTGCGTCCACGCCCTTGGTTTTCAGCGCCGCGACGGCGTCTGCAACCTGATCCGGATTGCGGGCACAGATCGCAACATTGGTGCCTTCATCTGCCAAAAGATCTGCTATGGCGCGGCCAATCCCGCGTGTTCCGCCCAGAATAATGGCGCGCTTGCCTTTAAGGTCCAAATCCATTTTGTCCGACTCCCTCGTGTTCTTATGTGGTTTTCTAAGCTGACCTTAGCCTTTTGACGCAGCGGTCTAAAGGCGAAACCCCTATTTGGAAACACAAAGTTGCACGGATGCGCAGGTCCGCTAATCTGGGGACAATTGATAAAAACAAGACAATGTCCAAGAGACCTATTGTCGGCACATGGGGAGAAGAAAATGGATCTGGAGATGAAACCCGAAGAGGCGGCCTTCCGCGATGAAGTGAAGGCTTTTCTGGACGAGAATCTGACAGATGACCTTAAAGCTCATGCGCGGCTGACAAGCGGTATTCTGACGGACCATCCATTGCGGGTGGAATGGCTACGTATTCTGAATGCACGCGGCTGGGCGGCGCCAAGCTGGCCCAAACAATATGGCGGGACAGGCTGGACGGTGATGCAGAAATTTATCTTCGCATCTGAATGTGCTGCCGCGGGTGCGCCGACTGTCAGTTCCATGGGACTTTCGATGGTGGGACCAACATTGATGGGCCATGGCACGGATGAACAGCGCGCGAAGTATCTGCCGAAAATCCTGGATGGCACGCATTGGTGGTGCCAGGGCTATTCCGAACCCGGTTCAGGTTCCGACCTTGCCTCGCTGCAAACCAAAGCCGTCTCTGATGGTGATGATTACATTATCAACGGCACCAAGATCTGGACGACAGGCGCGCATGTTGCCAACCACATGTTCTGCCTGGTGCGCACCAGTAGTGAAGGCAAAAAGCAGGAAGGGATTTCCTTTATCGTCTTCCCGATGGATCTACCGGGTATCAAGGTCGAACCCATCATCACCATTTCCGGCGACCATGAAGTCAATCAGGTTTTCTTCGATGATGTACGTGTGCCCAAAGCCAACCGCATTGGTGCGGAAAACAATGGCTGGACGGTGGCCAAATATCTGCTTGAGTTTGAACGTGGCGGATCTGCGCACGGTGCGAACCTGCGCAACGCACTCAACCGTCTGAAGTCCATTGCCAGTGAAGAAACCGCTGGTGGCGACAAACTTATCAACGATCCCGCTTTCAAACGCCGGATCAGTGAAGCAGATGTCGAGGTAACGGCGGTTGAGTTCACCGAACACCGTATCATGTCGCAGCTTTCAGCGGGGCAGAACCCGGGCGCTGCTGCCTCCATGATCAAGCTGCGGGGCTCGACCATGACACAGACGATCACGGAGCTTGGTGTCGAGGCTATTTCGCATTATATCGCACCACATGTGATGGAAGCGCGTACATGGGGCTCGAATGTGGCACCTGTGGGCCCGGATCACACGCTGATGGTTGTCCCGCGCTACATGAATGGCCGCGCAAACACGATCTTCGGTGGCTCGAATGAAGTTCAACGCAACATTATGGCGAAAGCAGTGTTGGGCCTTTAAGGCTCAACACGCCCCCCATCCCCTGTTTTTCTTCTGGAGTCTGAATTATGAACCTCGACCTTCGGCCTGAGGATGCCGCCTTTCGCAAAGAGGTGCGCGCCTTTCTCGACGAGAACCTGACTGCAGAGATGCGCGAAGGGGGGCGGCTCACCACCAGCGTCTTCACCGAGTATCACGACAATATCGGCTGGCACAAAGTACTACATGCCAAGGGCTGGGTCGCGCCGAGCTGGCCGGTTGAGTATGGCGGGACCGGTTGGACCGACATGCAGAAATATATCTTTTCGTCTGAATGCGCGCGGGCGGAAACACCGCATCTTTCACCGATGGGGCTTCGCATGTGCGGACCAATGTTGATGAAGTTTGGCACGCAGGAACAAAAAGATTTTTACCTGCCGCGCATCCTTTCCGGTGACGATTACTGGTGTCAGGGCTATTCAGAGCCGGGGTCGGGTTCTGATCTCGCCTCGCTCCAGTGCAAGGCGGTGCGGGACGGCGATCATTATGTCATCAACGGCACCAAGATCTGGACGACGCATGCGCATTTTGCCAATCGCATGTTCTGCCTTGTACGCACAGACAATAGTGGCAAGCCGCAAGAGGGCATTACCTTTCTGCTGATCGACATGGACTCAGCCGGCATCAAGGTTGAGCCGATCATCACGCTTTCGGGCGATCATGAGGTCAATCAGGTCTTCTTTGGCGATGTGCGCGTGCCGGTGAAAAACCTTGTGGGCAAAGAAAATGACGGCTGGACGGTGGCCAAGTATCTGCTTGAGTTTGAGCGTGGTGGTTCCGCCGCGCCGGGGCTTGAGGTCGGCATTCAGAAAGTGCGCGCACTGGCCAGCAAGGAACAGACGGGAACCGGCTCCAACCTGATGGAAGACAGTAACTTCGCGGCAAAACTCTCCGCGCTTGAGATCGACATTCAGGCGCTGGAGTTTACCGAGCACCGCATTCTATCCGCCATGAATGCGGGGCAGAACCCGGGGCCTGCCTCCTCTATGCTCAAGACAAAGGCAACAGAGCTTCGCCAGCAGGTGGATGAGATTGCTGTCGAAGCCATCCAGTATTATGCGGCACCGGACCAGATGTCAGCCCGCCAGACCGGCTCCAATGTCGCGCCGATTGGCCCGGCGGAAGCGCTCACTGCCGTGCCTGCCTATCTCAACAATCGGGCAGGCTCCATCTATGGCGGCTCAAACGAGGTTCAGCGCAATATCATGGCGAAGCTGGTGCTGGGGCTTTAAATCCTAGCATTACTCATCGCCAAACCTGTAGTGCAGAAAAAAAACCACTACCATTTCGGCGTGATCCCTCTTTCCATAGCCAGATGCCTATAGATGTCTGCGGCAGCATCAGGGTCATTGGCGAGGGAGCATATTTCAATACCCGAAAGAGCAGCATAAGCCGACACAAAGTCAAGTAACTCGACTATGTCACCCTCACTAAATGCAGGTTCAATAACCGATCCTGAGAACCGATAAACGAACTGCTCGACACCCCCATGCGTCATGCCATGCATCCACTTTCGCATGTCATCCGAAACTTTCGAGAGCTGACCGCCAGAGTAAGTTGCTGTAGCTTCGACTTCGCTTATGAGGGTGTTCGTACCAGGAAACTCATTTCCGTCAATGATATCCTGTACCTGTTCATTAGATGCACAGTTGGCCAACCAAACGCCACGCACAAAAACTTCACGAACAGGCCGCATCATCGCAAATGCCGGACCATAGATTTTTAGATCTACAAGCGTAACAATCGCCTTTTGGTATTCCATCACCAAGTCAAAGGCACAGCCTGCCAACAGGAACTTTTTTTCTGAAGTAATCGCCTTCCCATCTATGATGGCATCGAGCCATCTGATGAATTCAGCGGCGCGCCGTATTTTCTCCTCAAACAATCAAAGTCTCCGGGCAATCAGCAAGGTTGTGGTCTGGGTGAAGATGGTTTCGCCGTCCTGATTTTTCAGAATATGCCGGTTTTTCACGATGCCACGGTCGGGCTTTGAGGAACTTGGTTTGGTGTCGATACACTCGATAGTGAGGGAAAGCCGGTCGCCGAGTTTTGCCGCCTTGTGGAAGCGCACTTCGTCATAACCGAGCGCCCCAAGCACGGCAGTTTCGTGCGGCAGGGCTTGCGCGAGCTTCAGCACCACGCTTTGAATGTGGGAACCACAGGCAGTCAATGTGCCATAGATGGATTTCCCCGCTGCCTCTTTATCAACATGAAACGGTTGCGGGTCCCACTTTTCAGCGAACGAGATGATCTCATCTTCGCTCATGGTGTAGGTTGCCTCAATCGGCCAACTTTCACCGACTTCGAAATCATCAAAATACCGCATCCCGTTTACTCCATGCTTTCAATCAGGCGTTCAAGTTCTTCAAGGCAAGCCCCCGCGCCAACGCCTAAATCGTCCAACTCGCCTTCTGCGATTGCGTCGCTCAGTCTTTCAATTTCAAGCAAGGCTACGGCGAGCTTTTCAAGTTTCGTTGCGTTGGTTTGTTTTCCGCCGATCCTCATCAGCTGCCTGCGACGACTTTCCGCCCGGGCGCGGCGCACATGATCATCCTCTAACGATAGCTGCCGCAACGCACGCCGGAAGTTCCGGTGGTTTTTGTGGTGATCAATGAGGGCCTCGACAAGCCGCGCGGCCGGCGCCCCCTGGCGTGCCAGCTCGGTCAGAAGAGCTGCCTCCTCTTCCTCCCATTGCTGATAAACGGCGAGGAATATTTCGCGCTTGTCCTTGAACCAGCGATAGAAGGTCTGCGGCGCAAAGCCCGCACGGCGCGCGATCTTGTTGGTGTCGGTTCCAGCATATCCCGGCGCGGAAAATTCAGCCACCGCCGCTGCCAACAGCAATTGGCGCGTTTCGCCTTTTTGATTTTTCTTTTTTGTGCGTTCGTCCGCCATAAGCGGGTCTTACCTTTGTTTGGCCATGGGGCGCAATGGGATGTCGCAGCCCGCCGTCGGCAAAAGGCTTGACTCACATCCTTTGTGATATGTATATCACATTAATATTCTTGCTGTTTGAGGTTCCCCTATGCGTGATCAACTTGGCGTTTCCCCCGCACATCAGCGTCTAACCATCGACGGTGTCTCCATCGCGTTTGAGCGCAGCGGGCACGGTCAGCCTGTTGTCTGCCTGCACGCAGTTGCCCATGGCGCACGGGATTTTGAGAAATTCGCAGAAGTCGTCAGTGATCGTTTTGAGGTCATTCGGGTGGACTGGCCGGGACATGGGAGGTCGGACCCCGATCGCGTGTTCACGAGCGCCGCCCGCTATGCAGATCTTCTCGACCAGTTGCTGGCACAGCTCGACCTTCACCGCGTTATCCTTGTCGGATGTTCCATCGGCGGGGCAGCCGCACTCCAATATGCCTCGCACAATCCTTCGCGGCTTGCGGCGCTCGTTCTCTGCAACCCTGGTGGGCTTGTCGAGCTTACCCCTTCCGTTCGGCGTGCAATCGGCTTCATGGCGCGGTTCTTTGGTGCCGGCGCAAAGGGGGCGCGCTGGTTTGGTTTTGCCTACCGGCTTTATTATCGCTTGCTCGTGCTCCCCCAGCGGGCGGCGGCGGCACAGCGCGAACGCATCATTGAAGCGGGGTACGACATGTCCCCCCTGCTGCGGGATGCATGGCAAAGTTTTTCAATGCCCGATGCAGACCTTCGGGCGGATGCTGCACGCATTACGCTTCCCGTCTGGTTCGCCTGGGCGAAGAAAGACAAGCTCATCCAGCTCAAGGCGTGCCGACCGGCAATTGATGCAATGCCCCACGCAACGCTCACAGTTTTTCGCGCCGGGCATGCAGCGTTCCTCGAACAGCCCAAGCGATTTGCCAAAGGCTTTCGGAAATTTGCGGCTACGCTTTGAGTGAGACGCCCAAAATGGCCACAAAAAAGGCCGGGCACATAGCCCGGCCTTTCAAACTCGAATGAACGAGACGGATCAGAAGATCTCGAAGAGACCTGCTGCACCCATGCCGCCACCGATGCACATGGTGACAACGCCCCACTTGACGTTCTGGCCTTCTGCCTTGCGGCGCTGACCTTCGAGCAGGATGTGACCCACGCAACGTGCACCCGTCATGCCGAATGGGTGACCAATCGCAATCGACCCGCCGTTCACGTTGTACTTCTCTGGGTCGATACCCAGTGTGTCACGTGAATAGAGGCACTGTGATGCGAACGCTTCGTTCAGCTCCCAAAGGTCGATATCGTCAACCTTGAGGCCAGCACGCTCAAGAAGGCGAGGCACTGCGAATACCGGACCGATGCCCATTTCGTCTGGCTCACAACCAGCAACAGCGAAACCGCGGAAAGCGCCCAGTGGCTTAATGCCGCGCTTGGCTGCTTCTGCACCTTCCATCACAACAACAGCGGCCGCGCCGTCTGAAAGCTGTGATGCGTTACCTGCGGTGACGAAGTTGCCTTCGCCACGAACTGGCTGCAGGCCTGAAAGACCGTCAAGTGTTGTTGTCGGACGGTTGCACTCGTCCTTGTCCACAACGTAATCAACGATGCTTTCTTCTTTCGTTTCCTTGTTGAAGACCTTCATTTTGGTTTTCATCGGAACGATTTCATCGTCGAACTTGCCAGCGGCCTGAGCTGCGGCGATGCGCTGCTGCGAACGGAGTGCATATTCGTCCTGGTATTCGCGTGACACATTGTAGCGCTTGGCCACGATATCAGCGGTCTCAATCATTGGCATCCAGAGAGCTGGATACTGAGCCATCAGATTTTCTTCGGTGATGTGGTTGGTGTTCATGCCGCCCATGGAAACAAGCGAAATGCTTTCAACACCGGCACCAACGGCAATTGGCGTACCGTTGTTCACAACAGCGTTGGATGCCATTGCAATGGTCTGAAGACCCGAAGAACAGAAACGGTTGACCGTCGTACCTGATGTGGTGATCGGGCAGCCAGCTGCGAGCGCTGAAAGACGACCCACGTTCATGCCGGTGGCACCTTCAGGGTTGCCGCAACCCATGATCACGTCTTCGACGTCACCAGGCTCGATGCCTGCGCGCTCAATCGCGTGCTTGATGGCGTGGCCACCCATGGCGGAACCATGCGTGATGTTGAACCCGCCGCGACCTGATTTGGCCAGACCGGTACGGGCAGTTGATACGATGACAGCTTCTCTCGACATAAAAGTCTCCCTGCTATTGAACCATTGCTTGCCTTCTTCTGGCACGCCCTGCTGGCAGGGTCCATGTCAAAACGCCCAAAACACCCCCTTTTCGTCGGGGAATCTAAGGCATGAAGGCCGGTTGGCCCGCACCATAAACACCTCAGCGATGATTTGGGAATCAATTTCGCGCGGCACTGTTGCACACCTGAACAGGGTGAAACCGGCCCTATGACGCCGACGCCGACGCGAACGCCGCAAAGATACCTTATTTTGGCCGCGCCGGGGACACGGGACGAACCTTCCCCAGCCCCATTTTCTGTCCAGATTGGCAGTGTTCTTGGGGTTTTCCCCGTCAAAATACACAGGAGGCACTTATGTCCGGTCAGCCCATTTTCGCTCTAGTGGCAGGTTTTTCAGCCCTTTTGGGGATGTCGGCGGCTGGTTTGGCATCCGATACGCCTGTGACGCACGCCCCCATGATGCCAGCCGAGGCCCTGAAAGCAGCGCCGGTGCCCAGCGCACCGTCGGCGGCGCAAGATGCCCCAGCGTCCATTCTTGTTGAAGTCCGACATTCAAGCCTGCACCGGATCAGCCAGTTTACCGCAGATACGGAGACCTTCTCTGTTCCGGTCTATTTTGCCGCCGATGCCGTTACCCCCAGTGAAGAAGCGCTGCTTCTGCTCGGGGCTGTTGCTGATGAAGCCAGCACATATGCGGGCGTTGCCATCACCATCCGAGCCAAAGGTCTGGACGGCGATGTTGATGCTGGCGTGGATGCCGCGCGTGCCATGGCTGTCTTTAACAGTCTCAACGAACTTGGCGTCCCCACGCGCATGATGGCGCTGGATCTCGACCCTGATGGTGATCTGGGTCCCGGTGCGAGCCTGAGCGGCTTTACCAGCGCGATCTGACCCGCAAAAACCAGACCCCTTCCTGCGGCCCTTCACAAGAGGGCCGCTGATCTGGCCGACCCCTGCCGGGTTTCCTTGACAGCCCGCCTTTTCTTCATTTTAATACATTTGTATTTTTGAGGAAACCCGCCCATGCCCTGCCTACGTCCGTTACTTTCTTGTTCCGCCTTGCGTTTGATCGCGGGAACTCTTGGTCTTTCTTTCCTGTTCAGCTTGCCGGGCGGGTCTGTCGCCGGTGCTGTTGAGCGACCAGCATCCTCGGTAAATGAAAAACTGCTGGCACATCAGTCCGTCTTTCAGCCACCCCGCCTCATCCGGGTGAGCGAGCATGTGGTCGTCGCCTATGGCTACACGATGTCCAACATCGTGATGATTGAAGGCGACAAGGGGCTCTTTATCTTTGACACGGGCATGCGCGTTGAAAAAGCGGAACTGGCGCTCGCGGCGTTTCGCAAGCAGACCGACAAACCGATCCTTGGTATTGCCTACTCACATGGTCATGGTGACCATACGGGCGGCGTGCGCGCCTTTGCGCCTGACGGAAGCGCCATTCCTGTTTACGCCCACCGGAATGCCCTTCGGTATCTCAAAGACATTAACTCTGCCACCAGCGCCGTGTTCCGACTGCGCGCGGTCGAGCAGCTCGGCCTCATCCTGCCTGAAGGCATTGACGGCACTATCGGGTCTGGCGGCGGACCTGTTGTGTCCATGGGTGGGACGGTGAGCTACATCACGCCAACACATCTGTTTGACGAGGAAGTAGAGATCGACCTTGGCGGCGTGATTGTACGTCTCTTCCATGCGCCAGGCGATCTCGACGACGGTATCGCCGCATGGATTGAGAAGGACGGTGTTCTTCTGACCGGGGATACTGTGGTCGGCACGCACACCTATCCGATCCTTTCGACCCCGAGATATGAAAAAGGCCGCAGTGCTGAAGCCTATATCGCCAGTATCAATCACTTTCGCGATTTTGGCGCCCGGCATCTGGTTGGCGGGCATGGACTCCCCGTCGATGGTACGGAGAATGTTGCGGAGCTGATTGACCGCACACATCTGGTCGCACGCTACATTATGGATGAGACGCTTCGCCAGATTAACGCACGCAAACACCCCGCAGAGATCGCCGCCCATTTGCGTGTTCCCGCTCACGTTATGGGCAATGAAGCGTTCGAAGATTATTATCACCGCCTCAACTGGATCGTACGCGGCGTCTACAACAAGGAAATGGGTTGGTATACCGGCGACACGCTCGATCTGATCGCCCTGGCGCCAAAAGAATATGCTTCGAAGCTTATCGCAGCACTCGGCGGAAGCGACGCAACACTTGCAGCTGCGACGCAAGCCTATGATGCGGGCGAGCATCGCTGGGCGGCAAGCCTTGCGACACAATTGCTGGCTCTTGATGCGACAAACGATGCAGCCCTCTCTGTCAAAGCCAATGCGCTCCGCGCGATAGCGTATCAGAGTGACAGCGCCAATGAGCGAAACTACCTTTTGTCGGAGGCGGATCTTATGCTCGGCGAAGTTGGTTTGAAAGTGATTGCCGGGCAGGCTCTCTCCCGAGTGTCAGCCTTTTTCACCGGCCCGACAATCCCTGACATTGCCGCAGCCGGGCCTTCGTCTGCCTTCATTCAGCGCTTGCGTATCCGCGCCGATGAAAGCAAGGCGTCGGATGATGCCCTCTCTGTCACCTTTGTCATTACCGACCGAGGCGAAACGTACCCTATGACACTCACGCATGGCGTTATGATCCACGAACGCCCAACTTTGCGAGAAGCCGATGCCACGCTCAGGCTCGACCATCGGGCCCTGGTTCTTATCAGTGACGGCCACATGCCGTGGGAAGACGTGCTTGACTTGCCTGAAGTCCAGGTTGAAGGCGATAATGAAAAACTTCATCGCTTCATGAACAACCTTACCTGGAATGACTAGAACTCAATGGTTCAGAACTCGATGGTGCAGAAGAAGACAGACAAAACACGGGAGGCCCTGCTTCTAGCTGGTGAGGAATTGATGGGGTGGCGCGGCATTGAGGCTGTGTCCGTTCGGGATATCAACGCCCGGGCCGGCCAGAAGAACACGTCTGCTATCCGGTACCATTTCGACAATAAGGAAGGCTTGTTAGAGGCCATTCTGGATGACCGCATGGTTCATCTGGACCGGTTGCGTGCCGACGCTCTCGCCGGGCTTTTGACGCAAGGTACTGCTTCAACAAAAAAGACTACCCCGCCCGTTGCTGAGCTTGTTCGCGTTCTGATACTGCCGCTCGCTCACATGGTGATCGCCCACGAGCCCTGGCAGAACTACATCTTGCTTCTGGCACAAATCGTGTCCGCACAAGGTGCCAGCTATCAACCCCTTTGGCATGGCAAGCATGACGGTACAGCGGTCGCCATTATCCAGCTATGCCGCACCCAACAACCTGACCTTGACCCGGTTCATTGGGAGCAGAGAGTGCGCGACATGATGACGTTCACCATTGGTAGCCTGTGTGAACGTGTTTATACCGCACGACAGGCGGGGCGCGACAGACGCCTGACGGATGAACAATATCTGGCTCATCTTCTGGGGATGGCGACCTTGATGCTCACAGCTCCGCCCTTGGGCCTCTGACCCTGCACTCTGACACTGCACTCTGGCCCCGTCCTGCACGAGCTATTCCCCCACATAGTGAAGGACGAGTTCGCGCGACTGCGCCTGAGCGCGGTGCTCCAACAACCAGATGCCCTGCCATGTGCCCAGGTCCATCCGCCCTTCTGTCACCGGAATGGAAAGATGTGTCTGGGTGAGAGCTGTTCTTATGTGCGCCGGCATGTCGTCCGCCCCTTCGGTGCGATGTCGATAAAGATCATCATCTTCCGGAGCCAGCCTCTTCAGTGCATCCATCAGATCTGCCAAGACATCGGGGTCTGCGTTTTCCATGATGATGAGAGAGGCCGATGTGTGGCGGATGAAAACAGTCAGAAGACCCTCGCGTGCCCCTTCGTCATTCAGCCACCCGGCCACTTTGTGCGTCACCTCATGAACGGAAAAACCGCCGCTTGTCAGGGATATTTTTCCCCGCGCCTGCCAAAGACCACTTGTCATGCTCTTTCTTCTCTCTCTATCTAAGGGTACACAGATGCCAACGCTCGCCAAAATGAGCCGATTGGGTATTCAGTGATACGGAGTTTACGTTCATGCCAGCAACATCCGCCTTCGAGCAATATGTGGGCCCCCTCTCGTTCAGCGAGGAGGATGGTCAGACAGTGCTGCACTTTACCATTGCTGAGCAGCATTTGAACGGTGATGGCTTTCTGCATGGCGGCATGATGATGACACTCGCATCCAGTGCGTTGTCCACCCTGGTGCGGCGTGTTGCGGATGGGGCCACCAGTGCGCCGCTCTCCGTCAATTGCGATTTTGTCGGCCCTGGCCCTGTGGGGGCGGATGTGGTGGGCCGCGCTACCATCACAAGACGGACCCGCACTGTCGCCTTCGCCGCTGTTGAACTGTCGGCTGACGGCAAGATGATGATGTCGGCAACCGGTGTCTACCGTCTGGGTGAACCCGCATGAGCGCGCCTGCCGGATTTCATGCACAAGACCTGATTGATCCGTTTGAGAAATTCGTCGGCCCTTTTTTTGAGCGCGATGAGGAGGGACAGCGGGTTATTGCGTTTGAGGTAGGGTCGCAGCATCTGGGCCATGACGGTGTGCATGTACATGAAGGTCAGATGATGACCTTCGCGGACGCGACGATGGGGTGCACGGCGTATTGGGACAATGACTATACCCCTTGCGTCACTCTATCCTTGCAAGCGAGCTTTTTGAGTTTCCCGAAGCTTGGTGACCTGGTGGAGGCGCGAGCCCGCTTTGTGCGCAAAACACGCTCAGTGCTTTTTGTTGAAGCGAGCTACACGGTCAATGGTGAGCCTGTGATGACGGCGACGAGCCTTTGGAAGGTGCTGGGCGCGCGCTAGACAAACAGGCGCGCCCAAACAAACGTCACTCGAATAATCAAAGATTATCGAAACGCTTTGGGACCGGCATCAGCTCCTGAAACTCCGGCGCACGCTTTTCCTGCTGCGCGGTGAAGCTTTCGGCCATATCGCCCGGCTGGAACATGCCTGTTTGCCAGACAGCAATATGCTTCAACGCATCAGCAACTGAATGATCGCGACCATAGTTCAGCATTTCCTTTGAGCCCCAGATGGCCAAAGGTGACTTGGATGCGATCTCTTTTGCATGGCCCATCACGGCCTGTATCATGGCTTCATGGGTCTCGAAAACCTCGTTCACAAACCCACAGGCTTTTGCCTCTTCGGCCATCATGCGCCGCCCGGTGAACGCCATCTCGCGCACCAGACCTTGCGGCATGACATAGCCCATGCGCGGGAAGGTGCCGACATCTGCCGTCATGCCGATATTGATCTCTGCGATGCTGAAAAAAGCTTCCTTTGTGCAGTAGCGCATGTCTGCGGCACTCACAAAATCCATACCGCCACCGACGCAAGCGCCCTGAATGGCAGCGAGCACTGGCATCCTTGCTTCTTCAAGACAAGAGAAAGTTTTCTGCAGCATGAGCACGGTCTGCATCAAGCGTTCGCGACGACGGCCAGCTTCGATGTGAGACTGGTCTGCCCCACCACCAAAGACAGCAAGGTCCATACCGGCAGTGAAATGTTTGCCTTCACCTGAGATCACAATCACGCGGGCCCGCGCATTGTCGCTAATGTCTTTGACGATGGCTGGCAGCTCGTTCCAGAACGTCATGTTCATGGCGTTCGCTACCTGTGGGCGGGCAAGACGAATGTGCGCAATGTGGTTTTCGATTTTCACATTGAAGCATTCAAATGCGCCGCCAGCGGCGACAGGTGCTTGTGCGGGTTGAGATGTGCTCATGAACGGTCTCCTGAAGTCAAAGCCTGAAGCCCGTCATAGCACGAGTTGGGCACGGGCTGGCAGAAAACACCCGCCAACCCGTTCAGTTGAACGTTCGTATTTGTTCAATGCTTTATCGTTTAAGCGCAGCCCCGGCTTTCCGGTCTTCGCCCTGCAGCTTGCGGAACGCGCCGAATACACCGAGTTTCATGTCCGGCTCCTGCCCGCGGCCCATGCGCAGCAACTGATACATGAACCAGTTTGCCGCCCCCATGCCATTGATGAGGCGCACCATTTTGAAAGGGCTGCTCTGCCCCAGAAGGCGACCGGACCCCAGGGCCAGCTCATCTTCAATACGCGGCGCTTCGCTTGATGTGCCGTCGAGCAACCGTTTCGGCAGGTCTGTATCGTAGCAAAGCGGGCGACCGAGCCCGATGGCATCTGTCGCACCAGACTGGAGTGCCGCATTCATCCCTTCCACGGAACGAAAACCGCCCGTGACCAGAAGCGGGAGTTTTGTTGCGGCACGAATGTCACGGGCATAATCCAAAAAGTAGGCTTCCCGCGCGATGGTCGAGGCTCGCATGTTGATGGCTTTCGCTTCATCCATTGTGACCTTATCAGCCATCATCATTTTCGGCTGCTCATAGGTGCCACCGGAAATTTCCAGCAGGTCCAGACCCTCCTGTTCCAGCCACTGGGCCACCTGAATGGAATCCTCCTGAGAAAAGCCGCCTTTCTGGAAATCGGAAGAGTTGAGTTTCACGCTGATCGGGAAGTCTGGCCCGACAGCCTTCCGCGTGGCGCGTACAGCTTCGAGCAGAAGTTTCGCCCGGTTTTCAAGTGAACCGCCCCACCCGTCTGTGCGATTGTTCACATCCGGCGACAGAAACTCGGAAATCAGATAGCCATGTGCACCGTGCAATTGCACGCCGGTGAAGCCTGTTGCCTTGGCCACGCCTGCCGCGTTCGCAAACCGCTTGATGATGTCCAGAATTTCGTCGTGAGACAGTGCTCTTGGCACACCAAAATTCTTGCCGGGGAGACCCACGGGAATATTGGAGGGACCCGCCGGTGTTTTGCTCACCGATACCGGCGTTTGACGTCCCGCATGGGAGATTTGCATCCAGAGGTGATTGCCCGCCACCGTCCCCGCCTCGGCAAAAGCGGCAAGCCGCGCCAACGCCTCGTTTGATTGGGGGCCCTCAATGGCGACATTGCCCGGACGTTCCATATAGCGGCGGTCGATCTGCACATTACCTGTGAGCAGCACGCCGGCACCACCTTGCGACCAGCGACGATAGAGCACCTCGTGTTCCTGCGTTGCCCGACTCAACGGATCTGCCAACCCCTCGGTCATCGCACCTTTGACGATACGGTTGGGCAGTTTCGCGCCGCAAGGCAGATCAAGCGGGGTCGCTATCGTGATGTCGGTCGACATGGCTGGATGGTTCCTCTGTAAAAGCTTTCACAAAACATAAACACTACGTATCGTATCGTCAATGGATACGATACGTTTTGTTCTAAACATGCTAGATAGTAGCTATGACTGATCTGATACGAATCGCTCCGGCCCCCCGCGCCATCCCGCCCAAGACACGGGAGAAAGTATTGTCGGCTGCCGCGACGCTTTTGCAAAATCACGGCTATGCCCATGTCACAATGGAGGGGGTCGCGGCCCATGCGGGAACCGCCAAGACAACGCTCTACCGCTGGTGGCCCACCAAGGCGGCCTTGTTGCTGGATCTCTTTGATGTCCTGAGCGAGGAACTGGCCGACCCGGATACGGGCGATACGAGAGCCGACCTCAAAGCCTATCTCCAACAATTACTTTCCATGATGTCGCGAAACGCTGCACAAGCGACCGCAACCGGCATGTTTGCGGAAGCACAAAGTGACCCCGCAACCAAGGAGGAGGTGTGCGCACACTTTACCTCATTTCGCAAAAGCGTTCTGGGCACCATTATTGACAGGGGTTTGGCCCGAGGAGATATCCGTGCGGGCGTTAACCGGGAAATTCTCGAAGAAATACTGGTTGCCCCCTTCTGGTTTCGCATTCTGGTTGCCCATGAAGATGTGAGCACAACCGATTGCGCTCACTGGGTTGACGCAGCGTTGGACGGCCTCAAAGGCTGACGCCCGATTGCCTCCCCTCACAATTTCATCTGGTTTCTTGCGTTAGGTCTCTGTTCGCGCTTTGCTGTTGCAAACATCAAAGGGAGGCCAGATATGGCAATCGTTTACGAAGAACTGATGAAGTTGAAGACCGAAGGTCAGGAATTTTCCTATGGCGACCGGGAGACCATGCTCTACGCACTAGGGGTCGGGTTTGGCCGCGACGCGCTCGACAAGCGCGAACTGCCTTTCGTCTATGAGAAAGACCTGGTCACGGTGCCCACCATGTCTACCGTGATTGCCTGGGGCTCGGGTGCAATGGCCAAGAGCGGTATCAATTACGCCATGGTTGTGCATGGCGAGCAGAAACTCACCATGCACAAACCCATGCCCGCTGCCGCCACCATTCTGGTTGATACGAAAGTTGTTGGTGCTTGGGATAAAGGCAAAGACAAGGGGGCTGTGATCGCGAGCGAAACCAATATTCGCGACAAGGCAACGGGCGAAGCACTTTGTACGCTTCTATCCACGACCTTTGCACGCGGTGATGGTGGTTTCGGCGGCCCGACCGACGGCGCACCGGCACCCCACGCGGTCCCTGATCGTGCACCCGACATGACTTTTGACGCGGAAACCAGACCGGACCAGGCACTGCTTTATCGCCTGTCCGGGGATCGGAACCCGTTGCATGCTGACCCGGACTTTGCGGAAGCGGTCGGCTTCCCGGCGCCGATCCTGCACGGGCTTTGCACCTATGGTACATGCTGCCGCGCGATCATCACGAATGTCTGTGACTATGATCCGAAGAAAATCACAGGTTTTGACGTGCGTTTTTCCTCACCTGTTTATCCCGGTGAAACCATTACGCTTGACGCATGGAAGGACGGGAACGTGCTGTCCTTCACCGCAAAGGTGAAAGCGCGCAACGTCACCGTCATCAACAATGGCAAATGCACTTTGGCCGGCTAGACACTAGCCGCCTGTTGCTTTCGCCTTCTTCCGCTGCGGTTTCATGAGCTTGTTCAACGCTTCATGGACCGCAGCGCGATAAGCGGGCGTGAAATAGGGGTCGGCGATTGCAAGACAGGCAAGAGCCCCATCGGCCAGCCTCTCCTCCCGTTTCGTCCGCGGATCCGAGCTGCGATCCATAAACGACACCCAGCTGAACCAGACGAGAAACGAATTCAGCGACAGATGCTCAAGCGTCTTTCGATCCAGCTTCACCATGTCTCCTTGCGCCATGACATCTTCAAACATGGCGAACATTGTGGCGATGGTTTCATCCTGCAGGCTGCGCAACGCATCTGCCAATTCCGGGTCGCGTCGGCCCAGCCCAACAAAGTCGGCGAAAAAGAAGCGATAGCGCCATAGCAATTCTATGGCCTTTACATAGTCTGCTGCCATTCGTGCCGGCGAGATTGGCTCGCCCTTTGGATAGGTAAGCGGTTCAACAATTGCTTCCCGTATCTCAGGGAAAAGCGCGCGAATGATCTCTTCCTTGTTGCGGAAATGGTAGTAGAGGTTACCGGGGCTGATACCGGCTGCGGCTGCGATCTGGTTCGTGTTCACATCTGCCGCGTTGCCTTCGTTGAAAAGGCTTAATGCGGTTTCCATGATCAGACTGCGCGTTGCCGCCCCCCGCGAGACGGCTTTTGTTTCCAACTTCGCTACTTTTACCATCGGTCCATATCCTTCAACCGGGCCGTTATCTTGACTTGTCTTTGAACCTTGACGGATCTGATTTTGAGTATAAGCTCTAAATATGTAGAGTTATAACTCTAATTGGAGATTTTCCGCATGCTCGATACGCTTTCCATCAAAGGGCGGGACGCGCATTTGCCGCTGTGGACCAACCGGACACCCCCTTCCAAGCCCGTTGCTTATGACAGTGCTGTCATTGTCGGCAACGGCATTGGGGCAGCGGTGATGGCAGCGCGGCTCAACCGGGCCTCAGGCTTTGCAGGCAAGGTTGTCATGGTTTCGCCCCCCGTCGCAGAAAGCCGCCGCCTCATTAACGGTGTTACATTGCGGGCGCGGTCCGTGGACTATTATGCCGCAGCATTAGGTACAACCCGCAAGACCGTTCTCACAGAAGTTTATGGACCAGACTGGAGACTTGCGACCACATACCGGCAGAAAGTTGCTGTTGCGGTAAAGGAAGGCAACACCTATCGACTGGGGAAAACCGGTACATGGATGACGAATACGGGCGTCCGACACGACCGAAGCGAAAACGCACCACTTGCTTATGGCGTGAGAAATTCCCGGCTTGCGAGCGCTCTTATCTCACTGGCGACCAAGGCGGGCGTTCGGCAAATTGGTGACGACATCAACGATCTCCCGACATTGCGTACTCTTGCGCCTGGCAAGTCTCCCCTTATCGTCAATGCCCGCCCCAAACTTCTCGACAATGCGGCGGTCGCTTGGCAGGCGCCGGCACCCAAAGAAATGGTTCTTGCGGCACAAATGACATTCACCGACCAGGGCCGGGCTTTGAAGGGCATTCTTGAACGGCACGATGCCTTCTGTTCCTTTGTGCACCGGGACCGCGGGCTCGACATGGCCGTGCTCTATCCATTCCAGGACCCGCTTTCGCCGCTGGCTCGCTATTACGGCATTTTCTACCGCGTCGCAAAGACAGGCTCATTTGACAAGGACCATGAGTATGCGTGCCTGACGGACGAGATTACGGGCGTTGGCAACGCCCTCGGGCTTGAACCGCATGACATGGCAGAGACGATGGGGCGTGCCTCCGTGCCGTGCCTGCCATGGCGTGGCTTGCAGAACCGACAGCAAGGTGTGCTGGATCTCTCCTACATCTATTCAGGCGGCGCACCGATCATCACCGGCGACGGGATGGCGCGCTCTGCGGTTGCGGCGACAGCGGCAGCCGAAGCGATCATTTGCGGACGCGACCCCGTTCCCGAAATGAACAGATCACTGGCGCGCTATCGCTTTCTGAATTGGGGACAATGCCGCCTGATGACACATTTTTCCGGCTTGACGGCTGGCATGGTGGGCCTGGCTCCATCTCTTGCCCTTGCGGGGCCCGGCTATTCCCGCAATTGGGATATGTGGGCGGGTGCCTATTGAGCCCCCGCCCCGCATTCATTTGTGCATTTCCGGACGGAAAAACGGTGACCCCTTTTCCTGGAAATGCTTTGGCCTATTTAGTTGGCGCATTTCCGGACGGAAAAACGGTGACCCATTTTCCTGGAAATGCTTTGGCCTATTTAGTTGGCGCATTTCCGGACGGAAAAACGGTGACCCGTTTTCCTGGAAATGCTTTAGCCCATGATAAAGAAGCAGAGCTTGTTCCCATCCAGGTCCCGACAATACGCACCGTAGAAATTGTCGGTCCGCGCACCTGGTGCACCTTCATCCGTTGCCCCAAGCTCAAGCGCCTTGGCGTGGAACTTGTTCACATCTTCTTTCGACTTTGCCGCCAGCGCGACCATCGTTCCGTTGCCACCTGTCGCCGTCTTCTCGTCATAGGGACGGCAAAGAGAGAGCATCGGGCCCCCGTCAGCGCCCGCCCAGAAATAGATGCGATCCATGTTGAAGAGGCGCTTGCCACCCATGAAACCAATCAGGTCATCATAAAACTTTACGCCTTTTTCCAGGTCGTTCGAACCCAGTGTTACGTAACCGATCATCGGAAGTCTCCCTGTTTCCCGGACACAAACCTGTCCGGCCTTTGTTAAACCGAGCACACGTTAGAGCATCATTGGAGGAATACAATGCCAACACGACATCACGCTTTGCTGATTGGCCATGGAGCCTTGATTTTCATTCTCGGCCTGGTTGCCGGTGTCCCCTTTGTCTGGGCCATCGCGGACGCGGCAACGGGCGCCCCTGAAGCTGTTGAGTCCTTACGCGCGTGGCGCATGGCGCATCTGGAGGGCGCGCTGAACGGTATGATGATGTTTGCGATCGCCGCGTCTGCCAAACAGCTCACTATTTCTGCCAAACAGTCCGGCCTGATCACCTGGGGGCTTCTTGTCACCGGATGGGGCAACATTCTTGCCTCTTTTGTCTCCGGGCTGACAGGTGGCCGTGGTTTGTCGTTTACCGGCTTTGACTGGAACACACTTACCTTCACCCTGTTCTCTGCAGCGATTGTTGGCGTGCTGATTGCGCTGATCGTGCTCGCTGTCGCTGCTTTTACGCAGAAAAGCGACTAAGCATCGTCCAGATTACAAGGCCTGATGGGTTTGGCTGTTTTTGTTGCTACAATATCATTTCTGCCAAATCTAATCTGACCTAACGTTCTTCTGAACAAATGGAAAGGACGTTTAAATGCGTATTGTTTTCTTTCTCTATGACGGTTTCACCGTTCTTGATGCGGTTGGCCCGTTTGAAACCCTGGCGCGCATTCCAGGCGCCGATGTACAGTTTGTGGCCAAACAGGCCGGCATGGTTGCCAATGACAATAGGCTCATCGACATTTATGCCCCGCTCAGCATCGATGAAGTCGAGAGCGCCGACATTCTGGTGATCCCCGGTGGTTTCGCTGACGAAGCCGTGCGCAATGATCCGCACCAAATGGACTGGGTGCGCAAAATTGCGGCGACAACGAAGGTAAATGCATCCATCTGCACCGGGTCCCTGATTTTCGCGGCGGCGGGGCTTCTGGAAGGTCGCAAGGCGACCACGCATTGGGCTCGATATGATGTGTTGAGGTCTTATGGTGCGATACCCGTTGAGGAGCGATGGGTTGACCATGGCGACATCATTACGGCGGCAGGCGTTTCGGCTGGAATAGATATGGGACTGCATCTCACCGCCCAGCTCACCAACGACGATTATGCCAAGGCACTCCAGCTCGCCATCGAGTATGCACCGGAGCCGCCTTTCCAATCAGGCAAGGCAAGCACTGCGGAGCCGCATGTTATGGCGCTTGTCGCCAGCGCGATGGGCGATGATCGCGGGGAGACCCGCACCCCGCGTGTCTTACCCTCGCAAATACAGCGCGTCCGCCGCAGCGTCTGACCTCACGATACCTGTTTCGGGCTATGTGTGACGGTGCATTCTTCGGCCTGCCACACATGCTCCAGCATGATGTGACATGATGAGCGATGCGCACAGTCAGACGCTGTCGAACAACGGCTGAGCGCGAACATGCGCTTTGCACCCTCGCTCACCAGCCCATATTCCTTCATCAGTCTTGCAGCGGCCATCCGGTCGCGACAAATGGATTCCATGCTTTTTACTCTCTGTTTGTCTTGTTTCCCGCCGGGATTGTCGCTTGCAGTTGATCCACAGGATGGTTCAATCTCCGCCCCAATCATTTGACGAAGATCAATGAAGGGCGGAAAACATGACCTCCAACGAGACCATTGAGATCAGTGGCTGGCGCGCATCGGCCGCGTTACACCAGCGGTTTCTGACCGGGTTGCTGCTTTATGTCGTTCAAAAAAAGAGTGAGGAACTGGGTGTTGAACTTCTGTTCCGTACTTTTCGTACTCAGCACCATGAGAAGTTTGTCGCCGGTCACAAAAGCCTCGGCCTGACAGGCCTGCCGGACGCTGTGGCGTGCGCCCAGTACATATATCTTGCCAATCATGTTGGTGGTGTGAAATGCGAGTTTATTCCAGAGAGCGATAAAAAGGCATGGGTGCGCTACCTGCCGCCGCGGTGGATATGGGAAGGAGCAGCCATCTGCGCCGTACCCAACGACATGAGCAAGGCATTCATGCGCGCCTTCCACTCACAATGCGGTACCTCACTTGGCAATGACCGTCTGGGCTTCGTCTGCACAAAAATCACGACCCAGTGCGACCCCTATCTGGAAGGGTATTTCATTGAAGAGGAACACCCACTTGGACCACATGAAAAGCTGCGCTTTCATTTTGATGAAAACGGTCCCGATATGGACCCGGAAAAACTACCGGACGTGGACTGGGCACCGGAAAGGCTTATCAAAGCCCGTCGCAACTATTCTGTTCAGTATATTCGTTCCCTTCTGCCAGAGCTTGTGCGCCTGATCGGTGACAGGGAGGCCGCCCAACTGGGTCGAAACGCCGCCTATCTCATTGGCATGCAGTCTTATGACAATACTGCAGCGACCATAGGCCTTCGGGATCCTTCCGCAGCCGGGTTCGCGGTTTATCTTGCGACACTGCTCGCGGCGGGCGGTGACGCCGTCGAAACGGAAACAGATGGGGATGATCTGCTTGTGCGCAGCAAAAGCTGGCGCATGATGGAAGAACGCCCGCACGTCACCCCCGGCTGTTTCGATGCCTGGAACGGCTTATGGGAAGGGGCGCTTGCTGTCCACAACCGGCATCTGGCCCTCAGCGTTGATGCGCGTATGGACGAGGGCGCCCCATTCTGGCAATGGCGTATTCGGTCCGCCCCCCGATGCTGACACAACGTTCCCTGCTCCATTTGCACAACACTTACAGGGCATATTAGACGTTCGCCCGATATGCCTGTATTTTGCATCTCAAAAGAACATATGAACGGGGAAAACCATGTCCGGCGACAATCCATTTGATCCTGAACTTTACAAGGACGCAGCTGTTTCCGCAGAAACCCGGGCGCTGAACACCGCCCTGATTGATCTGCTTGAGACATCTGATGACAATTGGGACATTGGCGTCGAGGAAGCACGCGCAAGACGCGACCGCGGGGAAGGTCCTTTTCCTGCGGTCCCAAAATCACCGCGCGCACGGACAATCCAGATTCCCGGCAAGGGTGGCGACATTGCGCTGCGAATTATTGCACCCGAAACACCGAAAGGGGTCTATCTGCATTTCCACGGCGGAGGCTGGGTGTTTGGCTCTGCCGACGGACAAGACCCGATGCTTGAACGGATTGCGGACACGACAGGGCTCGTCTGCGTCAGCGTTGAATACCGACTGGCGCCGGAGCATCCCTACCCGGCCGGGCCGGATGATTGCGAGAGCGCCGCGCTGTGGCTCGTAGAGAATGCCAAACGCGAATTCGGAACTGACCTTCTGACCATTGGCGGGGAGAGTGCCGGGGGACATCTTGCCGCCGTAACCCTGCTCAGGATGCGAGACCGGCACGGGTTTACAGGCTTTGCAGGTGCCAACCTCGTTTTTGGTGCCTTCGACCTGCGCTGGACCCCCAGTGCGCGGTCTTATGGCAATGATCGGTATCTGATTTTGCGAACCCTGGATCTCGAGAAATTTGACGCCTGTTTTCTGCCCGAAAACGTTGATCGTGCCGACCCCGACATTTCTCCGCTGATGGCAAATCTGCACGATATGCCGCCGGCCCTCTTTACTGTCGGGACGGATGACGCACTTCTTGACGACAGTCTTTTCATGCACGCGCGCTGGGCAGCCGCTGGCAATGAAGCGGAACTTGCCGTTTATCCGGGTGGCGCTCACGGGTTTGTTGCCTTTCCCGGCGCGCTCGCGGCATCTGCGGTTCAGCGGATGGATGCGTTTCTCAAACGCCTCACCGACTGACCTTTTCAGCAACAAAGGATTGAGTTTATGGCAAGTGGCCTCCCCACCTTGCAGACGATCGTCAACACGACCCATTGTGACGAGATTGGTCACATGAATGTGCAGTTCTATGTTGCGTCCGGCTCTGATGCGACGCGGCTTTTTGCAGCCGCTACCGGACATAGAGAACCGATCATCGCGACGTCTGATCACATTCGTTTTTACAGGGAGTTGCGGGTTGGCGATATTTTCACCAGCCATACACAAGCAGTCGCTCGCGACGAGGATGGCCTGACCCTGTGTCACCGCCTGACCAATCGGGGAACCGGTGAACTGGCTGCAACTCTGGTGACGCGCACCAGGTTCGATGATGAGACCGTGGCGCTTGATGTTCTTCCCGATGACGCCGCACCGCGCAGCATTACCGCCCGCTCTGCACTTCCTTCTTTTTCACTCGACAGTCCGGCAGCAGACAGACTGATCCCCATCTATCAAGGCATGGTTCACCCAGAGCAATGCGACGAAACGGGGCAGATGCGGCAACAATTTCTGATCTCGCGTTTCTCCGACGGGGCGGCGCATCTTTGGCATCATGTCGGCTTCGACCGGGATGCCATGCTGAAAGCCCGTCGCGGGGCGGTCGTACTGGAGATGCGGGTTGACCGGCTTGCCCCCATGACTGCGGGCACGCCCCTTGTTGTGAAGAGCGCCATTGTGAACGTTGCCGGCAAGGTTCTCCATTTTGCGCATTTCATGTTTGATGCAGCGAGTGGCGCGCTGATTGGCACAGGCGAAGCTGCGGCAGTGCTCTTTGACCTTGAAGCGCGTAAAACCGTTTCCTATTCCGACGAAGAGATTGCGGCTTTCACGCCACATATCATGAAAGTGTAGATGCATGGGCACGATGATCGACACATACAAGGGTTATGTAAACCCATGGGAATGTGACGAGATGGGTCACATGAACATACAGTTCTATATGGGAAAGACATCCGATGCGGCCTTTCACCAACAGGCCTTTATGGGGCTGGGTTATGCGCATCAGCAATCAGCGCGAACAAGTTTTGTCGCGCTGGAACATCACATCCGGTTTCACAAAGAGCTTTTTGCCAGCGATCTTGTATCTGTTCGCTCCGGTGTGCTTGAGCTTGGCGACAAGACCATCCGCATTTATCAAGAAGTGCGAAACGCGCTCAGTAATCACGTATCTGCCACGCTGGTGGTGGATGTTGGGCACTTTGATCTTGATACACGCCAGCTCGTCCCCTGGACGGGCGCCATGCGTGAAAAAGCCGAGACCATGCGCGTGGCCCGACCAGAGGCAGCCCTTCCAAAATCTCAGCCTGATGGCTCACTCGACCGCGATGTCAGCCTGACCCGCGCCGATGCACTTCGCATGCCCGAGACCAACCGCTCAGCGGTCAATCGCTGGGAATGCGATGCCAACGACCATATGAATTCGCGCTTCTATCTCGCACGTTATTCTGAGTGTCAGGGACACATGTGGGCCCATGCGGGGCTTGACCGCCAATCGCAGAAAGCCAAAGGTCTTGCGACCGCCACGGTGGAGATGCGGCTTGCCTATTTTTCCGAGCTTAAAGCAGGCCAGACGCTTTTTGTGCGCACCGGGCTTGAAGCGCTTAGCGACAAGACACTCAGATACCGGCATTGGATGTTTAACGCCGAAACGCACGCCCCTGTTGCGGCGGCTGAAGGCACGGCCCTGCTGATTTCTCGTGAAACCCGCGCCGCGGTTGCCCTGCCCCCCGAAATTCGCGCCCGGCTTGGCTGAGCGCACGACAGATCTGAACTCAGTACCGGAGAGATAAATGGCCGCGATCGAACTTTACCGAAGCTCTGTGCAGACATGGGAGACGGACGGGATGGGGCACATGAATGTGCAATTCTATTCCGAGAAGGCGACCTCCGCCCTCAGCAGTCTCAGCCTCGCGCTGGGGCATGGGCGTGCCCTGCAAACAGACAGCCACCTTCGCATGATGATCAAGGATCATCATATCCGGTTCCTGCGGGAACAACGTCCCGGCGCACCCGTCTATATTCGAGGCGGCATTGTCCGCGTTGAAGGGGAGCGGCTTATCTGTTTCTTTGAAATGCTGAACACCGTCTCGCAGGAAGTTGCAGCAACCTTTCTGACCGAAGCTGTGTTTGTCGATACCCGGTCCGGCGAAGAATGCCCCGTCCCTCCCCACGTGACGAAACAGATTGCAGATGTTCAGGTCGAGGTGCCGACATATGGTGCGCCCCGCGGGCTCGTGCGCCATGCCCCCCGTCCGGCCCCCTGCCTTCGCGATGCCGAGACCATGAAGCTCATTCAGACGTTCAAGGGTGAGGTTCTGCCTGACTGGTGCGATGTCACCGGACGGCTGGCGACACGGCGCTATATGGGGATTGTTTCAGACTCTATTCCCAACCTGCTGGCACAGACCCGAGGTGATGACCGCTCCAAAGACAGTAAAGTCGGCGGTGCGGCGCTTGAGTACAGATTTGTCTATCGCGAAGCCCCGGTCGCAGGTGATGTCCTTGTTCTGCGCAGCGGACTGAAAGATGTGAATGACAAAACCTATACTTGGGCCCACTGGCTCTTCAATGCGGAAACCGGGGCTTGCGTCGCCACGGCGGAGGCTGTGGCTATCGCACTTGATCTTGTGGCACGCAAATCCATCCCCATTCCGCCGGAGATGAAGGCGCATCTGTCTTCCTTTGTGGTGGACGGGCTGGGTGTTTAATCCGCGTGTAATCGCCGGGACATGATGAGTATACCTCGCTCACCCGCAATGCGCTGTATTGTCTTCGTCCCTCTGACCAACGCATAAAGCTCCTCCATCTGTCGTGCTGCACGGGCGCGTTGCGCTGCCGCGCGCGTGCGATTGTAGAGAGATCGGAGCTCTTCTTCCGTCAACCTGTGAACCACAGCTTCCTTCGCCTGGCGTTCCGGGTCGGGTTCGTCAAATTTCAGCAACTCAATCATTTCACCTCTCGCGTGACCCGCCTATGCTGGCGGGAAACCAGAGGGAGAGCAAGTCACATGGGTAAAACAATGAGCGAGATGGTCGACGCAGCGCAGTTTCTTGCCCGGGCACGCAGCTTTCGACGCGAGATTATTGAGCCCAATGCCAATAGATGGGAGACCGAGCGGAAGCAACCCGTTGCGGCGCTCCGTCAGGCTGCCGATGCCGGTCTCATGCGGCTGGAGACCCCGCGCGCCCATGGCGGGTTCGGACACGGATTTCTTACGAAGTTGGATTTTTGTGAAGAGATGTCGCGCGGTGATATGGCTTTTGCCTTCTCTCTTATCAATACGCAGAACGTTGCAGCGCGGCTCTGCGAAACGGAGAAAGCCCATTATCTCAAGACCCACGTGCCCGCCATTCTGTCGGCCGAAAAACTCGCCGCCACAGCTCTTTCAGAACCGGGCGCGGGTAGCGACTTTGCGGGTATTCAGACCCGTGCGGTGCGCGTAGCAGGCGGATGGGAACTGACCGGCACCAAAGGCTGGATCACGAATGCGACTATTGCGGACTATTTTGTCACCTACGCACAAACAGACCCGGAAGCGGGTTGGCGCGGTATTGCCAGTTTTCTGGTTGAGGCTGACCGGGATGGTTTCAAACGCCTGCCTGCCTACGAACTGGCTGGTGGCCACGCCATTGGCGCGGGGGGTTTTGAGCTGGAGAGCTATTTTGTTCCGGATGAAAATGTGTTGGGCGGTCCGGGAGATGGCTTCAAATCTGCCATGAAGGGGGTCAATGGTGCGCGTGTCTATGTCGCCGCCATGTGCGCCGGACTGGTGGCAGACGCGCTTTCAAAAGCAGTTGCCTACGGTGGCGAACGCAAGGCCTTCAACCTTCCTCTGCTGGACCATCAGGGACACAAGTGGTCCCTTGCCGATGTTGCCACAGATCTGGAGGCTATGCGTGCACTCACGCGCGCGGCCGGCCAATTGATCGAAGAAGGCCAGGATGCCATTATCCGCGCCGCACAAGCAAAGAAGTTTGCAACGGACCGGGCTGTTCGTCTTGTCGAGCGTTGCATGCACGCCATGGGCGCCAACGGACTTCGCGCTGAACATGGACTGCACCGCCACCTGATTGCGGCCAAGATAGCCGCCTATACGGATGGCAGTGTCGAGATGATGAACGAGCGCATCGGCGCGGGGCTCACATCCCACTACGAACGTGAGTGAGGGTCAGGTACCAGAGCCAGGTTCATCACGCCCAGAAGGGTCGCGAGACAGTTCGTCATCCATTTGCTGCATCTCTTTGCCGAAGACACGCGCGGCCCGCGCAAAGCGTTTGGCCATGCTTTCAAAAAACCCGAAAGCTTCGTCAATCTCCTCTTCTGTCGGCACGCCTGCACGCTCTGCCGGGGATTTACCTTCCAGCTTTTCCAGACGCTGCGTCAGTGCCAGAATTTCAGCTTCGTAGGCGGCACGTTCATCCGCCGCCAATTCACAGACAAAGCCGCCTGATTTTTCACGGCAGTGAGAGAGCTTTCCGGTCTCATTGTCCAGACGCACAAAGCCGTCTTCTGTCTCTGTCATCGTGTAGCGATTGTCGGCCAACGCGGTACCGGCGTTCCCCATCGCGGTCAACGCTCCGGTAACCAGCAAAGTACAGATGGCCAGCTTTCTGGTCAGCAGCATAAGCTCACCCTTTATATCTATCCGTTTCGTACCCACGCCCGGTTTAAGGATAAATTGGGGCGAGATTGAGATGCCGCCCTGCGATGATCGCCAACCAACCTATGCCGCCACCTTTTCCTCCAACCCCAGAATACGATCGTATAACGCAACAATTTCCCGCCGCACAATGTCGGGATATTCCACCGGCAGGAAATGCGTGCCTGTACCGATGCGCAGAAGCGTCGCGCGCTTGTCCTGCTCACCGATCAGAAAAGGAGCGTTCCCGCGACAGGTTGAGCCGATCCCGGCATAGATAAGGGTGAGCGGCACATTGAGTTTCGCCAACCCCGCAAAAATATCGTGATTGTGACCCCGGAAATTTGCCGCCTCCCAAGCCGGGGCACAGGCAAGTTCGACCTCTCCACTCGGCAAGGATCGTGTGCCACCTTCAACATAGTCGAGCAGGAAAGCCTCGGGCCAGGTTCTAAAAATCCCACGCCCACGGTAGCTCTCCACCATGGTCTGCCGGTCAGGAAATACGGAGCGGCGCTTCTGCGCACCGGCTGCCAGGTCCTGCGGGCCGAGGCGCAGACCCACTTTCGTCATCAAACGAAGCATACGCCCTTGATGGCGCCTGATCATCACCGGGTCCAACAGGATAATGCCACGCACAAGATCCGGCCTTTCAGCCGCAGCGAGAATACTGGTTGCCCCGCCCATTGAATGACCAGCCAGCAGAACCGGCCCTCCAGCTTCTTCCGCGAATTGCTCCAGCAAAACAATCAGATCATCTGCATAGCGATACCAGCTGGTTTGCGTCGCCGGGTCTGCGCTCAGACTGGTGGCGCCATGCCCCCGCGCGTCCCAGGCGCGGATATGAAACCGGTCTGCCAGCGGCGCCAGAAGATGGCGATAAGTCATGCCATTGAAACCATTGGCATGAGCAAAATGAAGTGGAGGCAGCGACGTATCGCTCTTCCATTCCAGAAATGATTGAATGCCTTCCGCCCGTTGCAAAGATTTTTGAACGGGTGGAAAATCTGACGCTTTCATATTCACGTAAAACTGCCTTTGGTCTTGCGGCGCTCAGCCTTCGAGCAACGACTTTCTTTTCAGCCAGTCCGACACGATGGAAACAGCTTCCCCCATCTTGTCCGGTTGACCGATATAATAGTGCGTTGCGTCTTTGATGACATGAAACTCTTTGTCACCGTGCTGAACAGCTTTTAACAGGCGCGCACCATGGCTTGGTGTACACCCATCGTCTGCACTGTTTTCAATGATCAAAACGGGTACCGTTACGTCCGCCGCGCATTTTGGCCCATTTGCGCGAGAATGCTCCAGAGACCATTGCGACAGCCATGCACGCAGGGAGGAAAAACGGGCCAGACCAGCAGGCATCATATTGACCGTTCTGGGTTCACCCATAAAACACCAGTTCGGTCCTTTTCTGTCGTTCGGGTCGACATTGAGATCGAGCCAACGTGGATCTGCCATGGTGCCATGTACCGTAAAACAGAATTCCTCATTTGGAGTGTTTGCTGCTTTCAACTCGGCAAGCTTTGTGAAAACAAAATCGTCGATACGTTTGGAGCGTGCGACCTGTGCCTCGCGATAGATTGCCACATACTCATCTGTGTAGGGTGGCTGATGAGGGTTTTGTGGATCGTAGAGATTGAGGTTGACGTCCCTCCTGCTCAGATCCGTTTCATCCAGAATAGAGGCATCCAGCCACTCTGTCAGAATAATCGCCCGGCTGACATGTGCGGCCAGTTGCAGGACAGCATCTGCTGGAATGAGGTTTGCCCCCACAACGTCCACCGGATCTCCCGCCGGCGTGTGTGTGATGGTCGGGTTTTCAGCTTGTGACTGATAGAACATGGAAAGAGAACCACCCCCTGACCAGCCCGCGAGAATGACTTTCCTGAAGCCCAGCTTTTCTTTGGCGTATCGAATATAGTGACCGAGATCGAGGATAACTTTCTCCATGATCAAGGCGGTGTCATTGTGCGGGTAGCGACTGCCGCAACACAGGCAGTGAATACCCGCTGCTGCCAACGCGTTGGGCATTGGCAACAGGTTCATCGTTCCCGTTGGATGCATAAAAATGAGGATCGTATCGGATTTGACCCCTTTGGGTTTCAGGTATTGTCCTTCAACGACGATCGTATCCATGGCGCCCGCATAGGTTTCCTTGAAGGTAGACGTCTCCTGCCAGTGCAGGAAGACAGGCAGACGTTCCACTTCCAACGCTTCTTTATTACTCATGATAAGCCCTCCCCTTTATTCAGACCTGAGTCTAGTGCGGACTTTTCTACAAGGCGAGAGGTACGTACCAGGCCCTGCGTCATCCCCTTGCCTCCCCTACGGCAACGAGGCGGCGCTGCTACGGATTGATCGTCCAAACAAAAACCCCACCGGCTTACCGATGGGGTTCACATTTTTCCATGCTGAAACGGATCAGAAATCGTCGTCCATCTCATCTTCGATATCGTCGAGTTCGTCTTCAAGATCGTCCTCAATATCATCGAGCTCATCTTCAAGATCATCCTCGATGTCATCGAGTTCGTCTTCGAGATCTTCTTCAGCTTCAATTTCATCAAGCTCGGCCTCGAGATCATCAATCTCGTCTGCTATCGCCATATTCTGCATAGCGACCGCTGGCAACAATGTCAGCGCCAGCGTGGCCACAATAATTTTCAGCCAGTCTGTCATCCCCGGTAACCTCTCATATCAAGATCGCACCCCGGTGTGAGCTTCACATGATCATTCCGGCCTGTCCAGTTTGGAAATCGGCAAAGTTTCGCCGATTTCCGCCATCTCATCCGCAAGCGGTATTTTTTATCTGCAACAAGATCAAAGGGTTCGGGAAATCAGCACCTTCATGATCTCGTTTGTACCACCATAAATCTTCTGTACGCGTGCATCGCGATACATGCGCGCAATCGGGTATTCGTTCATATAACCATAGCCCCCGTGAAGCTGCAGACATTCGTCCACCACTTCGCACTGCGCGTCTGACACCCAGTATTTCGCCATGGATGCCGTAGCCGCGTCGAGCTTTCCTTCCAGCAGAAGGCCTGTGCAGTAATCAACAAACACACGCGCGACCGTGGTTTTGGTTTTGGCTTCCGCCAATTTGAATTGCGTGTTCTGGAAGTCCATAACCGCCTGACCAAACGCCTTGCGTTCCTTGACATAAGCAACGGTATGTTCGATTGCGGCTTCCATCATGGCAACACCCTGAAGCCCGATCTGCAATCTTTCCGAGGCCAACTGCTGCATCAACTGAATAAAGCCCTTGCCTGCTTCTTCTCCAAGCAGGTTGGATGTAGGCACGCGCACATTGTCAAAAAAGAGCTCCGAGGTATCCTGGCTCTTCAGCCCGACCTTGTCGAGGTTACGACCACGTCGAAACCCTTCTGCTTCATCAGTTTCGACAAGGATCAATGATGTGCCCTTTGCGCCGGCGGTCGGGTCCGTCTTGCAAACAACGATAATCAGATTGGCCGTCTGTCCATTGGTAATAAAGGTCTTCGACCCGTTGATCACATATTCATTGCCATCAAGTTTCGCCGTGGCCTTGATGTTTTGAAGATCCGAACCCGTGCCCGGCTCTGTCATCGCGATGGCTCCAACAAGCTCGCCCGTCGCCATTTTCGGCAACCAACGCTGACGCTGTTCTTCTGTTCCATAATGATAGATGTAAGGGGCCACGATCGCGTTATGCAGCGAAGCGCCAAAGCCTGTGATGCCTTTTTTGCCAAACTGGTCGATCAGCGCGGCTTCGTGTGCAAAAGTCCCGCCGCCGCCGCCATACTGTTCCGGCATGGAAGGACATAGCAGGCCTGCTTCACCTGCCTTGAACCAAACATCACGATCAACAATTTCGGCCTTCTCCCAAGCCTCCACATGCGGCGCCAGTTCCTTCTCGCAGAACTTGCCCACTGCATCCGCGAAAATATCAACGTCTTCGGTCATCCAGCTTGGTTTTTCGACTTGTAACACCGACATCCTATTGTCTCTCCTGTTTACGTTCGTTTCTTGTGTTGCACATATGTTGAAGTCATCGCCCTAGAAGGCTTCAACTTCAAATGACATCATCATGTCTGCGCCCGCGCGAATGCGGGTCAGATGCAGACCGGTTTCCGGCAAGACACGCTCTGCGTAGTACCGGCCGGTTGCCAGTTTGGTTTTGAAAAACTCGGCATCAGGTGCGCCGTCCTTCAAACGAGATTTGGCAGCCTGCCCCATAAGGCCCCACATATAGCCGATCGCCACCAGACCAAAGAGGTGCATATAGTCTGTTGAGCCTGCACCAGCGTGATCGAAATTGGACAAAGCATTTTCCATGAACCACATCGTTGCGGCTTCAAGATCGGCACGTGATACCTCCAGTGCCTTTACCAACGGAGCCAGATCCTCATCATTCTTCTGGGTCTCGATGAATGTCGCCAGTTCTGCCAGAAAGGCAAAAACAGCCCGTCCCCCGTTCTGTGCCAGCTTCCGCCCCACAAGGTCGAGCGCCTGCACACCGTTCGCTCCCTCATAGATCATGGCAATACGTGCGTCCCGCACAAACTGCCCCATACCCCATTCATCAATATAGCCATGACCGCCGTAAACCTGCTGCGCCTCGACTGCGAGGGCAAACCCTCGGTCGGTCAAATGGCCTTTAACGACGGGTGTCAAAAGCGACATCAGGTCATCGCTTTCTTCGCGGATTTTTTCATCTGGCGATTTATGTGACAGATCTCCCTTGAGGGCCGTCCACAACAGCAGGGCACGCGCACCTTCGTTGAAAGATTTCAGGTTGAGGAGCATACGACGGATATCGGGATGTACGATGAGCGGGTCTGCCGGTTTTGACGGCTGCTTGGGACCGGTCAAGGCACGCCCCTGCAACCGTTCCGTCGCATAGGCCAGTGCATTCTGGTAGGCAACTTCAGATTGAGACAATCCCTGCAGCCCGACGCCCAACCGCGCCTCGTTCATCATCGTGAACATCGCGCGCATACCTTTATGTTCTTCTCCAACCAGGTACCCTGTCGCCCCATCATAATTGAGGACGCAAGTGGCGTTGCCGTGGATACCCATTTTCTTTTCCAGCGCACCGCAACTCACACCGTTTCTGGCACCCAGAGTTCCATCCGAATTGACCAAAAATTTGGGGACAACGAAAAGTGAAACACCCTTGATGCCCTCGGGCGCACCTTCAATTCTGGCAAGAACCAGATGAACGATGTTTTCGGCCAGATCATGTTCTCCTGCGGAGATAAAGATCTTCTGCCCGGAAATCTGATAAGCCCCATCCGGCTGCGGCACAGCCTTGGTACGCATCAAGCCCAGGTCTGTCCCGCAATGCGGCTCGGTCAGGTTCATGGTGCCCGTCCACTCGCCGGAAACCAGCTTGGGCAGATATGTCTCTTTCAGCACATCCGAACCATGATGCAGGAGAGCTGAATAGGCGCCATGGCTCAGGCCCGGATACATGCCGAAAGCCATGTTGGCGGACGAAACCATTTCATTGAACACCTGGGAAAGCGTATTGGGCAGCCCCTGTCCCCCATAATTCGGGTCGGCGGTCAACGCTGGCCAGCCATTTTCTACCAATGTCTGGTATGCCTGCCGGAAACCATCCGGGGTCGTGACAACCCCGTTTTCCAGACGGCATCCCTGCTCGTCCCCAACCGCGTTAAGTGGCTGCAATACCTCCTCGGAGAATTTGGCCGCCTCGTCCAGAATAGCTGAAATGAGTTCGCGGCTTGCTTCCTCAAACCCTGGCAGCGCCTTGTGCTGCTCAATATCCAACACGTCAAACAGCAGGAACTGAAAATCTCTGACAGGAGCTTTGTAGGTCGGCATGAATTCCTCCGATGGCTTTGTCGCGGACACATCACGCGTCGGCAACATCCAGCAATGAGAGACAAATAGACTTTAATCCTGAACGCATATTGAAACAGGGGACGGGGCTGGCCGTACAACACCAGACCTGAATATACGGACGGGTACCATCATCATGATACCCGTCACACTTTTACTCTCATCCAGCCAGCACCGACCTACCAAACGCGCGGCTGCCGGCTCACGCGGGCCTGACTTCAGGCTGCAGCGGCTGCTTCTTTCGCCAGTTTGCTGAAGCGGGTGCAGCCTTCTTCGAGCATCTTGATCTGATTGTCGATCTCGCGCTTCTGCGCTTCCAGCGCCGTGATCTGCGCTCTGAATTTTTCCATGGCAATCAGGTATTCCCGCTCGTCACCATAGGTGTCGTGAAGGTCGATCAGCTCCTTGATTTCTCCCAGCGAAAAACCGACGGCCTTACCCCTGACAATCAATGCCAGGCGCGCCCGGTCACGCGGGCGATAGACCCGTGTCTGCCCTGCACGGCTCGGGTGAAGCAGATCCTTGTCTTCATAAAAACGGATCGCGCGGGTGGTCACACCAAACTCTTCCGCCAGTTGGGTAATTGAGAAAGTGACCGTATCGCTCAGATCCTTGGAGGATGCTTCCTTGTAACTGGCGGCGGATACAGTGTTGGGGCTTGTCATCTGCTGCATGGTCTTACTCCAGCTCCTGTGTTTCTGGCCTCTTACCCGGGTGTTTATCCGGACCCCTGTTTGCGGGTCTTGTTTGTGGGCCATGTCCCTGAAAAGATAAGTTCCGAAACAAAGGGGGGTTCGAAACTTTGAAGCTCAAACGGCTGTTTTCAGCGCCTTTTTGAACTTTCGGCAGGAAGCTTAGTTGACGTTGACGTTAACGTCAAATCGGTTTTACCCCGAAAGACGGATAATTGTAACGGAGGATAGTATGGGACGCTCGTTTAGGACCTGGCCCGCCCTGATGGTCGGTGGTGCCTTATTGTGTGCCTGCACAGCAGGAAGCGGCGGTCCGAACGGCCCGAAAGTGCTCGATAACAGCCAGTTGCCCGCCATTGCTGACAGCCAGCCGACGCATATTTCGGCCTTGGGGCAGCAAGTTCTGCAGGCGATCAACGGCCAGCGGCGTCATGCCGACCTCCGTCTTGAGGCGCGCCTGCAACGTACGGCAAGTGTCCACGCCGCGGACATGGTCGCGCGAAACTTTCGCGGGCATCACAATCCGGATGGCCAGGGGCCCCTGGACCGCATGCTGGCGGTTGATCCGGATTTCAACGGAACCGTTGGGGAGAATATCTGGGTTGGCACCCGCGCCAGTGGGCAGGATGACGCCAGTTTTGCGCAGCATGTTCTGCAGGGCTGGCTCAATTCACCCAGCCACCGCATGCTTTTGGAGAACACCCAATATACGCAGACCGGTGTTGGTGTGGCGACCCAGGGTCATGTCGTCTATGTCGTGCAGACATTTTCAAAATAGACGATCAGATCCTGCACGCAACACACACTTCTTAACCTGCCCTTTACCAAAATCCGGCTTGATAAGGTTTGAGAAAGATCGATTACGACTTCGTTTCCAAAGCCGCTCGCATCGCCCGCAGCTTCCCGCCCGACCGGTAAGTCGCGAAAACAAAATTTTGTAGGCATAGAGCGGGTTTACACAGAATCTCGTGGTCGATACAGTCGCAAATCGTTAACAGGCATAGTGATTCGATGAGACCGGCAGTACCGTGGAGCGTAAAAGGCATTGAGCCTGAAGCACGGGAAGCGGCCAAACAGGCCGCGCGACGCGCTGGCTTGACTCTGGGTGCCTGGCTCAATCAGATGATTATGGATCAAGGCACGGATGATGTGGGGCAAATGCCGCCGCACATGCGTGACTTTGGCGGTTTTGATGCGGCCGCCAGCCAAGCTCAACCTCCCCAACAACAAGGCTATGCGCCGTCAGCCTATGCTGCACCGATGGCAGCTCAACTGGACCTGTCTCCGGTGACAGAAGCCGTGCGCGACCTGGTGCGCCGTATTGATACCAATGAGCGACGGATTGAAAGCTCGCTGGAGGCTCTGGCGGAGCGAGTTGAAACCTCTGAGCAAATGATTGCATCAGGCGGTTCCGGCGCGGCGGATAAAGACGTTGTGCTTGAGCGCAAAGTGCAACAACTGACCGACCGCCTTGAAGCTGCGGAACGCAACCGGTCGCCCTTTGGTCGCCGACCGGAAGACCGGATCGCTTTTCAGGGTCTTGAGAAAACCATGAATGCCGTGGTCGATCATCTGGAGACTGTCGACAATCAAAGCGAACAGAAGTTCAACGAAATCCGGCAAATTCTGTCTGAACTGTCCGAGCGTGTGGAAACATCCGAGATTGCCGCCAAGCGCGATCAGGAACGGGCCCGTGCCGACGCATTTGGCAATACGCTTCAGAACCTTTCGGAGCGCATGGCGGAGATGGAGCAATCTGTCCATTCTGCCACAGCCAATGCAGAGCAAAACCGGCGTCTGGCTGTTGATGAAGCCCTGAAGGCGGTCACATCGAAACTCGACTCAGATCAACAACGCAGCCGCATGCAGGACATGCAGAAGATGATCGAGACGCTCTCCGCGCGGATCGAAAAGTCGGAAGCCCAGAGCGGCGAAGCCATCAAAACGCTCGAAAACAGCCTGTCGAGCTTTATTGATCGCCTTGAAAAACGACAAGTCACTGCACAGGACATCGTGCCCCAGGTGATGTCGCAGATGGATGATCGTTTTGAGCAAATCCTGACCCGCGTCACAGATAGTGAAGCCCGTTCTCTGCAGACAGCAAGCTCGGTAGAACAGGCACTCTCTGCGCTGGCACAATCGCTGCAATCTGCCGAAGAGCGCAACGCTGAAGCACGTGAAACCATGCACGGTATGGTCGCGCAAGTTGGGCATCGACTGGAGGAACTGGAGAGCGACAACAAGCGCCCCCTGTCTCCCAATGATGCTATTGGGGCCGGTCTTGCGGGCATGACGCCGCCGCCCGTTTCGAGCGCACCCCTGCCGCCGCCCGGCCCGCTCGACAGTCTAACCAACATGTTCCGCTCATCTGCTGAGCCCACACCGCAGAACGTACCGGCAGCGAAGGCCCCTGTTCCGCCGATGCCCAAACTGGATGCAGCGCCGCCGCCATCCCTGTCGGATGCGCCGCCACCTCCGCCGTCCGGTCCACCGCCCTTGTCGGCAACACCGCCGATGCCACCTGTCCCCCCCATGCCGGGTTCACCGGCGGTCGGGACTGCAGGTACGTCTGCAAACAGTGACAACGAACCGCCCGTTGGTCAGCCTGCCATGCCTGCGTCAGATGACAAGCGGTCTGCCCGCGACTTCATCGCCGCTGCACGGCGTGCTGCACAAATGGCGCAATCCACAGGTGAAGCGCCTGGCCTCGGGTTTGGCGAACAGGCGGGGCGCTTTGCCGCGTTTGAAGAACAGGAAGAAGGGCGTGGAAAACGCATCGCTCTTATTATCGGTGGTGCGGTTGTTGTGTTGATTGTTGTGCTTTCCGCGATCAACTGGCTCACCAGCCCGGCAGAACCGGGCCGGACTGACATTGTGGTTGATGGTGAAGTTGCCATTGAACCTGACACGACGCTTGAGGTTGCCCCTCAGGTGATCCCTTCTGACGAAATTGTCCCCGATCCTGCTGCAGCCGACGCATCACCCGATGCGCGCGCACCAGGGGAAGAGACTGAAGTCACAGCACCCGTTATTCCGGAGGCCATTCCGGAGGATGCCGGGGCTACAGTGGCGGCTGTAGCTCCGGTACCCACGCCTGTCCCCGCGCGGCCAGCGCCACAACAGACACCCGATATTGTAGCCTCACCAAGGCAGATCACACCTAACACGGATGATTTGCCGCCGGTTGAAGCCGCGCCGACAACACCTGTTACACAGTCACCTGCCCCCGGCAGTCGCAATGCCTTGCGCAGTGCTGCAGCAGCCGGGAATGCCGCCGCCCAATATGAAGTCGGTGTTCGATACGCACGCGGGGGTGGTGTCCCGCAGGATCTGGATCAGGCCGCCTACTGGTTTGAGCTTGCAGCCAAGCAAAATCTTGCCATTGCCCAGTACCGGCTGGCGACACTCTACGAAAAAGGCCGTGGCGTGCCTCTGAACATGGAACTTGCGCGTCAATGGTATGAGAAAGCCGCCCAGGCCGGTAACATCAAAGCCATGCATAATCTTGCCGTCATCTATGCGGAGGGCAAAGGTGTGCAACAGGATTTTGCCCAAGCCGGAAAATGGTTCCTGGGTGCTGCCCGCCACGGACTTGCGGACAGTCAGTATAATGTGGCTGTTCTGCTGGAACGCGGCCTTGGCCTGCCCACCGATCAGGCGGAAGCCTATAAATGGTTCTCGATTGCTGCCAATAGTGGCGATGAGGGCGCGAAAGCCCGTCGTGATGCTCTTGAGCAGACACTCGATGCCGCCGTGCTTGTTGATGCAAAGCTTGCGGCTCAGACATGGGCCCCGGAAACAGCCGACCCGCTTGCGAATGGCAACCTGTCTTCCCTGGGAAGCTGGAGCAGCAGCGCACTTGACGACGGGACAGGCGAATTTACAGGCTCGATCTCCGTAGAAACAGACCCCCAGATTGCCCGGGCGCAAACGCTTCTTCGTGAACTGGGATATCAGCCGGGTCCGGCTGACGGTATGATGGGACCACGGACGCGCGACGCGATCCGGGATTTTCAAACCAATGCAGGCCTTGCCGTTACCGGCACCGCAAACGATACGCTGATCAAAACACTTGAGGCCTACGTCCGGTGACCTGCGTCACCTGCCCCCCCTATCCCATGAACAGGTTCAGAGTGTCTGAGGGCTCCCTTCATGCTCCAGAGGCTCTCTCGACAGATGTCGGTTTATCTGTCGTATCTCTCATCACGTTCCGCATGTCTGCGGCAATGCCCGTGATGGAGCCTTGAATGTTCCAGATCTACCTTCCCATTGCCGAGCTGCCCGTGAATATTTTTCTTATTCTGGGTATGGGGGCATCTGTCGGATTTCTTTCCGGCATGTTCGGGGTTGGCGGTGGCTTCCTGATGACGCCACTTCTTATCTTTACCGGTATCCCGCCCGCGGTTGCGGTCGCCACGCAGGCTAACCAGACTGTTGCCTCTTCCATATCTGGCGTCGTCGCGCACTGGCGGCGTGGGGCCGTTGATTTCAAGATGGGCACCATGCTGCTGATTGGCGGGGTATTGGGGTCTTTTGTCGGTGTCTATATCTTCAGCCTGATGAAAGCCCTTGGACAGATTGATCTGATGATTTCTCTCTCCTATGTAATTTTCCTCGGCGTCATCGGCAGCTTGATGCTGAATGAAAGCATCCGGGCCCTCATTGCTGCCCGGCGCGGACAAAGCGCGCACTCAGGCGGTCAAAAACATCACAGCTGGATACATGGTCTGCCGTTTAAAATGCGGTTCCGCCGATCCAAACTTTATATCAGCGCCATTCCACCAGTCGCGATCGGCTTTTTTGTTGGCATTCTGGTGGCGATCATGGGGGTCGGTGGGGGCTTTATCATGGTGCCCGCCATGATCTACTTGCTGCGCATGCCCACCAATGTGGTGATTGGCACATCGCTTTTTCAGATCATCTTTGTGACGGCGCTTGTTACGGTTCTGCACTCTGTTGAAAATCAGGCTGTGGACGTTATTCTCGCCACGCTCCTGCTGCTTGGCGGGGTTGTCGGTGCGCAATTTGGAGCCAAGGCCGGGCAGAAGCTTCGTGGCGAACAACTTCGTGCCCTACTGGGGCTGATCGTGGTGGGTGTCGCTTTGCAGCTGGGTATGGATCTGGTGCTGGAACCCGATGATCTTTATTCGCTAACGCTGGAGGTGACACCATGAAGGGGGTCATCTCCATGACCAGAAGCGCTCTGCTTGCGTCACTTGCGCTGACCGTGCTGGCCGGTCTTGCGAGCCATGAGACCCATGCGGCTGACCAGCTTGTGACGGACCTGTCCAAGCATCAGATTTCTATCCGATCCAATTTTACCGGCACTGAAATATTGATCTTTGGGGCTATTGAAGCTGACGATCCCGATAATCTCGCAACGGAACGCGATGTTATTGTCGTGGTGAGCGGCCCAAGCCTTCCGGTTACCGTTCGTCGCAAAAACAATGTTGCCGGTCTCTGGATCAACACGGAGGCCGTCACCTTCGAGCGGGTTCCAACCTTCTATGCTATTGCGAGCACGCGCCCTTTGACGCGGGTTGCATCTGCCGAAACGCGCACGGTGGAAGGACTGGGTTTTGACCAGTTGAGCCTGGGCAGTGTGACCGGCCACGGCCCTGCCGGGGCCCTGATCAATGTCACAGCGGTCGAGCGGGCAGCTTTTACTGAAGCGCTGGTTCGCAACAAGCAAGCCGACGGTCTCTTCAGAACAGAGCCCGCAGGCGTGGCTTTCCTGGGTCGCTCCCTCTTTCGGGCAACGGTTGGGATACCGGCCACAGTGCCCAACGGGCTTTATACGGCCAAGGTCTATCTCGTGTCAGACGGGAAAGTGAGCGATGTCGCATCGGCACCGCTCTATGTCGTCAAGAGCGGGATGGAACGCGCGATTTATGCTTTTGCGCATGAAAAACCGTTCCTTTACGGCATTTTTGCCGTTGTTTTCGCCACTTTTGCCGGATGGGCCGCAACGCTCATTTTCAAGGATTAACCTTCACCAATTGGTGAGCTTGTGTTCCTTGAGCGGAACCGCAAACTGTGTCACGCAAAGCCGGTTTCCCCGGTTGAGGAGTAGAGTGCTATGGACGGATTTGACGCAGGCTTTCTGGCCGCCCTGATCGGCGGTATCGTGTCGTTTCTGTCGCCGTGTGTACTGCCACTGGTGCCGGCTTATCTCTCTTTTGTTGCTGGCGCCTCTTACGATGATCTGACAACGCAAGGTTCTGACGCGGGCCTTATTCAGAAACGGGTTGCAATTGGCTCGCTGGCCTTCGTTGCCGGTTTTTCCACCGTCTTCGTGATGCTGGGCGCCACGGCCGGTGCGATCAGCCCTTTCTTGCTGACCCACAAAGTTCTGCTCGGCCAGATTGCGGGGGGGATCATCATTATTCTGGGCCTGCATTATGTCGGGCTCCTTCGGTTTGCGTTGCTGAACCGCGATGTGCGGCTCCTCCCCAGTTTTGCGCCTGATGCGCGCAATGGTTTTGTACCGCGTGTGGCGATGCCATATGTCGTTGGGCTCGCCTTCGCATTTGGCTGGACACCGTGCATTGGCCCTATCCTCGCGACCATTCTTGCGATTGCAGCATCCCAGGAGAGCCTTGGATACGGCGTTTCCCTGCTGGGTGTCTATTCGGCCGGGCTGGGGATTCCCTTCATCGCCGCCGCGCTGGCTGTGCAACGGTTCATCGGTTTTTCCGCTAGATTCCGCCGTCACATGCATAAAGTTGAAGTGGTGGCGGGGCTCCTGCTCATCGCAACAGGGGTTCTGATGGCCCTCGGCTCGCTGGAACTGATTGCCATCTATCTGATCGAGGTGTTCCCATGGCTCGCAGAGATTGGATGAGTAGCCGCCCTGCGCCCATTACACCGCTGAGTGCGCGGTTGATCGGTTACGGGGGACTGGTGCCTTTTGCGGGTACCGGAATTGTCAGCTGGTTTCTCTGGCCGTCAGAAACGGCAGATGCCGCATTACAGGTTCAGCTTGTTTACGCCGCCCTTATCCTGTCTTTCCTTGGTGGCATCCGCTGGGGGGTTGCCATGACCCATGCTGGCGACTTCAAACGCCGGGTGCCTGATGGACTGGGAACCAAGCTCGCTCTGGCAGCACTCCCCGCCCTCGGGGGATGGCTCGCTCTTTTTACAATGCGTGAGGCTGCTTTTGTTGTGTTGATGCTCTTTTTTGCCGCACAAGCTATCTCTGATATTCGCATGGTCAACAATGACGAGGCGGCCGACTGGTATCGTCCACTTCGTCTGCAGCTTACTTTTTTTGTGGAGCTTGCCCTCGCTGCCAGTCTGGTTCTGACTCTGTCGCAATGACAGACCCGTGCGGCCCGTCTCTGCAGAACACAGGCTGCCTAGTCCGGCAGCAAGCGCTTGCCAGCCACAGGCACGACCTGTGCTTCACCCATCATCCAGGCGTGAAATTGCCGCCCGGCGAATAAGGGCTCAAATGCCTTGTCACATACATTCAGCCCGCCTGTATAAGCCCCAAAGGCAGGCAGGACCATGCGGGTTGTATCTGTTGCAAAACACCGGCGGCGCAAGCGGCGCCCCCTTACCCGCACGACGGCACACGGATGCAGATGCCCGCAAACTTCGCCCGTGGCGGGTGCCGGTGCCGGCTCGTGCCGGAACGTGAGCGGCCCCAACCGCACCTCCTCTGCAACATGGCCGGCAAAGCCTGGCGGCAGCGGATCATGATTTCCTGCGATCCACGTCCAGTCGCTGGCTGTCACCAGATGATTGATCCTTTCTGCATCTACCCTTGCAATGCGTGCTTCGGCACCGCCATCGTGAAAACTGTCCCCCAGCGCGATGACCCGTGCCGGTTTCCACCTGCCCATTAATCCCTCAAGTCGCGCGAGTGTCGCACCCGTATCGTAAGGAGGTAGAAAACGCCCGCGGACGGCGAACGAGGATCCTTTCTCGAAATGCAGGTCTGCCACCACCAGTAATTCAAATTTTGGCCAATAAAGCGCGCCTTCCGCCAGCGCCTGCAGGCGTTCACCGCACAGCACAAGATCGCCTGTTCCTCTTTGCGACGGGTTGTTTTCTGTTGTCACCTCAGACAAGACGGGTTGCCTCCTCAATCAGGAGGTCCGCTGCCTCCGCCAGCAATGCCTCGTTGGCATCACCGTGAATGGCCTCTTTCCCGATATCGAGCAACACGGGCACAGCAAGCGGGGAAACGCGGTCAAGCCGTTTCAGTTCAATACGTGACTTGATGCGGGACAACATTTCGGCCACGCGGCCCACATCCAGCAACCCGTTTGCGGCATCGTCATGGGTTGCCTGCAGGAGAATATGATCCGGCTCATGCTCGCGCAGAACGTTGTAAATCAGATCAGACGAGAAGGTCACCTGGCGTCCGGTTTTCTCTTTCCCGGGAAATCGCCGCTCGATCAGACCTGATATGACAGCGCAATTGCGAAATGTGCGCTTCATCAGGTTGGATTCCGCCAGCCAGCTTTCCAAATCATCTCCCAGCATGTCTTCTGAAAACAACGTCTCAAGTGACAGTTTTTTGTTCTCCACCATCCATCCCGGATCACGCAAGCCCCAGATAGCCAATGCATATTCGCTGGCGATAAAACCCATCGGCCGGGCCCCGGCACGGTCCAGACGGCGGGTCAGCAACATACCAAGCGTCTGGTGGGCCAGCCGCCCCTCAAACGGATAGCAGACCATGTAAAACCGGTCACCGCGCGGGAAGGTTTCAACCAGCAAACCTCTTTCCTTTGGCAGGGTTGAGCGCCATTGCTGAAGACGCAACCATTCCGAAACCTGGGCTGGCAGGCGATACCAGTCTTCCGGTGTGGCCAGCATGTGGCGGACCCTGGATGCCAGATAGGTAGAGAGCGGAAACTTGCCACCATAATATGCAGGGATCGCGGGATTATCGTCCTTTGTCTGTGTGACAATAGCTTCTGTCTCGACAAGCCCTTCAAACCGCAACACCTTACCGGCAAAGAGAAACGTGTCGCCGGCCACCAGTTGCTCGATGAAATATTCCTCGATCTGCCCCAGCACCCGCCCCATGCGACCGAGCGCGGCACCGTTGGCCGGCCGCCTGCGAACGAGGCGCACCGTCAGCATGGGTGCTTCGACAATCGTTCCCACGTTCATCCGGTATTGTTGCGCCAGCCGGGGATGAGCAAGCCGCAATTGTTTTGCATCTTCCCCCGACGTGACCGGACGAAGCCTGCGATAGCGATCATAGGTCTGGAGCGCGTAACCGCCGTGAGACACAAAATCCACCACCTGATCAAACTGCGCCCGCCCCAGATGCGCATATGGAGAGGCGCTGACCACCTCATCGTACAAACTGCTCGGGTCAAACGGTCCGCTGCAGGCCACACCAAAGACGTGCTGCGCCAGAACGTCCAGGCTTCCCTTCTTTTCCGCCATACCATCATGCTCACCCATAAGGGCGGCGTGACGCGCGGCCTCGCATTCCAGCACTTCAAACCGGTTGGCTGGCACAAGCAATGCACGGCTTGGATCATCCAGCCGATGGTTTGCACGGCCAATACGCTGAAGAAGGCGGCTCGCACCTTTTGGCGCTCCCAAATTAATGACCAGGTCCACGTCTCCCCAGTCGATCCCCAGATCAAGCGTGGACGTACACACGATGGCACGCAGCGTACCTGCAACCATCGCCGCTTCTACCTTGCGGCGTTGCTCGGGCGACAAGGAGCCGTGATGAAGGGCGATTGCCAATCCCTCTTCATTCGCGCGCCACAATTCCTGAAAGACAAACTCAGCCTGACTGCGAGTGTTGACAAAAACAAGGACCGTCCGGTTGTTCTGAATAATGTCGTAAACCGCCTTGATGGCATGACGGGCGGAATGACCCGACCAGGGGACCCGTTCATCCGGCACCAGGATGGAGACATCCGGTTTTGCCCCCGCCGCTCCCATCACCAGCTCTGCACGTTCTCCTGCCTTGCTTTTCTGTGGCACAAGATACCTGCGCAACTGGTCGGGATCTGCCACCGTTGCCGACAATCCGATACGCCGATGACGCGGGCTCAAACCGGACAGCCGCGCCAGGTCAAGCGCGAGCAGGTCGCCCCGCTTTGTATTCACCATCGCATGCAGCTCATCCAGAATGACGCATTTCAGCCCTCCAAACAGGCGGGTGGCATCCGGATACGAGAGAAGCAATGCCAACTGCTCCGGCGTTGTCATCAAAATGTCTGGTGGGGCGTGTCTTTGTCGAAGACGTTTACTCTGCGACGTATCGCCTGTCCGGGTTTCGAGGGTAACCGGCAATCCCATTTCAGCAATGGGGATCTCCAGATTGCGCTTCACGTCCACCGCCAGGGCTTTCAACGGAGAAATATAGAGCGTGTGCAGCGCCTGCCCTGCCGCACCCGGTCTGACAGGCGGACGGGCCTCCAGCTCGATCAGGGATGCCAGGAAACCAGCCAGTGTTTTCCCGCCACCTGTCGGGGCGATCAGAAGCGCCGACTTTTGTGCGAGCCCTGCCCTTGCGAGAGCCAGTTGATGTGGTCGGGGGGACCAGCCACGCCCTTCAAACCAGCGTTCAAAGACCGCTGGCAAGACCCCGGCTGCTTCTGTCTCTTTGTCGACAATAGATTCCATCACAAAACTATACCGGGGCTTTCCTGTTTTGGCTGGCGGAATCAATAGAACTTTCGCATGATGCGGACGCCGGGGGACAACTTTTACTGCACATTTTTTGCTTTACGGAAAGACGGGGAATTCATGCCTGAAGAGATCACGAACAAATTGCCTGAAGGGCTCCGGGGCCAGGCGGATCTGCTTGTGCCACTTATTGTTGATAACGGGATCAATCTCGTTGCCGCCATTCTGATCCTCATTGTGGGGTTCTGGCTCGCCGGACGGGCGCGCCGCCTCACCATTCGCGCGCTCAACAAACCATTACGCGCTGACGAAATGTTGACCAGCTTCTTTGGTTCGATCGTGCGCTATCTCGTCATCATCGTTACGGTGCTGGCCGTTCTTGGCCGTTTCGGCGTTGAAACAACCAGTCTGATCGCTGTACTTGGTGCTGCCGGTCTCGCTGTCGGGCTCGCTCTGCAGGGGACGCTGTCGAATGTTGCTGCCGGCGTCATGCTGCTCGTCTTCCGTCCGTTCCGTGTGGGTCATTTTGTTGAGCTGGGCGGCATGTCCGGCACCGTAAAGGAACTCAATCTCTTCACGACTGAGCTTGCAACCGGCGATAATATTCAGATCATCATTCCCAACAGCTCTGTCTGGGGACAGCCCCTGAAGAACTACTCTGCCCACGCCACCCGTCGCGTGGATATGGTTTTCGGGATTTCCTATGGCTCTGATATTGATAAGGCCATGGGTATCGTTCATGCCGCGATTGCAGCCGACACACGCTGCCTTAAAGAACCGGCACCACTGGTCGTTGTCGGCGCACTGGGCGCATCATCCGTCGATCTGACAACTCGTGTCTGGTGTGCGGGGGCAGACTATTGGGCCGTGAAGTTTGATTTGCAGAAGAAAGTCAAAGAGGCTTTTGACGCCGAGGGGATCGAAATTCCCTTCCCGACCCAAACCGTTTATCATCACAATAACTAGTTTGCGCAGGAGCAGATCAAACAAGATCTGCTCCCACATTTTTTCGCCATATTGTTTTGGCGTTATGTGAACCAGTCTACGCCCCAATGAGAAAGAGGAAGACGTGGAAAAATATTTCGGTGGCCCCGTCATCCCCACATTGATCAAGCTGGTTCTGGCTTGTGTTCTCGTCGGCATTGCACTGGTTATTTTCGGAATTGAACCATTTTCCCTATGGGAAGATTTTCTGGATGCGGTCGTTCGCATCTGGGGCATGGTGTTCGACCTGGCAGACTGGGCCTGGACCTATTTTCTGCTCGGCGCCATTATCGTCATCCCGATCTGGCTCATTATCCGTTTCTGGGCTGTCATTGTCGGCAAGCGCGGGGACGGTGCCTGAGGCAGCCTTCCCACACCTGCCTGGTCGGCGCGGCTACAGGGTCTCAGAGAACACCGGCAGACCAGCTGATCTCTTTCACGGTAAAGCCATCCAATATGTCCGCGGGCGGCAGTTCTCCATCGGGTCCAGCCCAGTTCCCACCGAAGATCAGCCCCACATGTGGAAACTCCCCATCCTGACACAATGCAAGGCCTGAACGCTCTTCCAGGCCAGCCACACATTCCGTCGGTTTCACGTCCAGGTCTGCAAAACGCTCACCAATCGAGGCACGGCCTTTAAATGAAACGCGCGGGTCTGTCACGACGATTGCCCCCACATGTGAAGTCATTTCGAAGCGAGGAAAGACTTGCGCAACCAGAACATCTCCATCACGCACAAAAATAGCCGGATAGGCCTCTCCCTCGCTGTAGGTGTTTTCCGCTGTGACAATGAAGTCGGGAAGAGCCTGCGCAATAGATTCAACACTGAAGCTCGTGCCACTATTGAGATCACCCAAGCCGTTCTCTGTCAGCTGTAATGTGCTTTCTTCCGCACCGCATGCTGCAACGGAAGCGAACAGCATTGCCAGCCCCAGTGTGGGGTTCAATATGTTCTTTTGTGTATTCAAGGCTCTAATCCTCATTCATGGTGATTACGACTTTTCCGACAGCCTGTCGGGTCTGAAGAAGCTTCATAGCGTCAACTGCATTTTCCAGGGAAAATGTGGCGCAAACATGCGGGTCAATTTTTCCGTCTGCGGCCCATTGGTCGATTGTCTCAATGTTTTTTCGTCCTGCCTCCGGGTCTCTGCGACCATATTCGCCGGCACGTACACCCACGACAGAGAACCCTTTGATCAGGGGCATGTTGACCGGAACGGTCGGGATGCGACCACTTGTAAATCCGATCACCAGCAAACGACCATTCCAGGCGATGCACCGAACACTTTCATCAAAGACATCACCCCCAACGGGATCATAAATCACATCTGCGCCCCGCCCGTTCGTCAATTCTTTGACACGATCCTTGAACCCTGCGCTCACGTTAAGCACATGGTCCGCTCCGCGCGCCTTGACGGTCTTCAATTTTTCATCCGAAGCGGAGGTTGCAATGACGGTGGCGCCCAACAATTTGCCCACTTCAACCGCCGCGAGACCTACACCCCCGGAACTGCCATGTACCAGAAGCGTCTCTCCCGCTTTCAGACGACCGCGAACTGCCAGAGCGACGTAAGCGGTCAGATACGCCGCCGGATAGGCGGCAGCTTTCACGAACCCCATCCCTGCCGGTATCGGGCGGCAGGCAGATGCCGACGCATTCACCTCTTCAGCAAACCCGCCGATACGCAGCCCAGCAACCACTTTGTCACCCACGTTCAGGCCGGTCACATCGGGCCCGAGGGCCGTTATGACGCCCGCGCCTTCCATACCGGGGGAGAATGGCAATGATGGCTTAAACTGGTATTTCCCCTGGATCATAAGAATATCGGGGAAATTGATCGAGCAGGCCTTAAGCTGGAGTCTGACTTCCCCGGCGCCTGGTGGCGGCAGATCAATTTCGTCCAGCCTGATGGTCGAGATATCTTCCGCTAATTCATGCACAAGCATTGCCCGCATGAAATTTACTCCTATTTATGCATATCAATGATGGGCAGACTAAAGATGTGAGCCGGGAATGGAAATGGGCACCGGTAAAAACGGGGGCGTCGTATGGACACTGTGACACAAGCTGTTTTCGGCGCCGTTATCGGCCAGGCGGGCTTTCAATCCAAACTGGGCTGGCGCGCACTTGCCGCAGGGGCAGCCTTGGCGACCGTCCCGGACCTTGATGTTTTTGCCTCCTTCTCTGATCCGCTTAATGAATGGCAACACCATCGCGGCCTGACCCACTCACTGTTTTTCGGCCCCGTTATCGGTCCGTTGTTCGGCATTGCGATCTGGAAATCCTATCAATGGCGACAGGCGCGCGGTGCGTCGCTCCCCGCACAACTCAGCGACCGGCAGGCCCTTGCCGCCTGGATATGGCTTTCTATTCTCGCCTTTATTACACATCCCATACTTGATGTGTTGACCCCTTACGGCACCCAGTTGCTGGCACCATTTTCCGATCAGCGTTTTGCGATCAATGCCATGTCGATTATCGATCCGGTCTATACGGGTGTGCTGGTGCTGGCTCTGATCGGTGGCTTGATTGTGCGCAAAACGTCCCTGGGGCACGCCGCATGGGCGAGCCACATAGCGGGCGCCGCCATACTCGTCAGCGTCATGTGGCAGGGGTATGCCTGGTCCATCAACAATGAAACAGAAAACACAGCGCGGGCGACCCTCGCGCAAGAAGGCGTTCACACGGCACGGGTGATCTCGTATCCGACCCTGTTTCAGCCCTGGTTCCGCCGCATCACGGCTGAAACAGATACGGCCATCCGGGTTGGATTTTACTCACCGCTCGCAGACAGGCCGATTGAATGGCGTTCGTATCCGAAGCCGGATAGCGAGCTTATTCGTGCTTTTGAAAGGACCCGGGAATACCGCATTCTCGAGCGTTTTGCGATGGGTGAAGTCGCCTGGCGGATCGATACGCTTTCAAATGGCGGAACACGGGTGGAGGCCCATGATCTTCGCTATCTGGGTTTTGAGACTGAACGACTTACCGCCATGTGGGGCATCGGCACAGAATTCGGACCGGATGCAAAAATGATGCGCGCACCCACCCGCTTTTCCAACAGGCCGGCGCCCAGTACGGGAATTTTTTCCGCCATGTGGGTTGGCGCTTTTGGTGAATAAACACCATGGGAAGCGATGTCAGATCGTGCGGCCTGCATCTTTCCAATAGGGGTCACGTAGTTTTCGTTTGAAAATCTTACCCGTGTCCTCCCTTGGCAAGGCATCATGAAAGGTGATGACCTTTGGGAGTTTATACCTGGCCACACGGGGGGCCAACCAGTCACGCACTGTCTGTTCTGTCAGAACGGGCTGGCTTTCACCTTCGTTCTGGTTCCCAATCTGAATTGCAGCCGCCAGGCTCTCGCCAAACTCTTCATCCGGGATACCGAATACAGCACAATCCTGCACACCCGGCATTTGAATCAACTCATGCTCGATCTCGACCGGGTAAATGTTCACCCCGCCGGAAATCACCATGTCTCGTTTCCTGTCTCTCAGGTAGACAAAACCATCCTCGTCGATCAAGCCAACATCACCGCAGGTAATCAGACCGTCGCGCTCACACTCGGCGCGGGCGCCATCTTTGTTGTGATAAGTGAAATCAGGAAAAGACCAGAGACGCAGATAGAGTTCGCCAACCTCCCCCGGCGGTAGCTCCCGCCCTTCATCATCAAAGACTTTTACTGTCGCACCGGGGATCGGCTTGCCCACCGTACCGGGATGGGCCAGCCATTCCTGCGATGTGCAATGCACGGCTGCACCTGTTTCCGTGCCACCGTAATACTCGTGGATGACAGGCCCCCACCAGTCAATCATCGCGCGCTTCACGGCCTGAGAACAGGGTGCAGCGCCATGCATGGCGCGTTTGAGCGAGGAGAGATCATATTTCTGCCGAACATCTTCCGGCAAACGCAAGAACCGCACAAACATCGTCGGGACAAAATGACCATGAGTGATCTTTTCACGATCCATCATGGCCAGTGTTTCTTCCGCATCAAACCGGGCCTGCAGATGCAATGTCCCGCCGATACGAACAGTGAAGGTTGCATAGAGGTTGGGCGCAGAGTGATAGAGCGGCCCCGTCATGATTGCATTCATCTGCGGGTTGAAGTCAAACACGTAACGCCGGGCTGCCAATGTGGCTTCCGTCTGATCTTCTTTGGGTGGCAAACGACGAACACCCTTGGGGTGACCGGTCGTTCCGGACGTATAGATCATGCTTGCCGGCGCAGCCTTGGGCACTCCTGCATAAGGAGAATGGCTTTCAAGCCACATATCCCAATCTGTCTCTCCTTCCGGCGTCAGGCAATCTGTAAAAGAAATCTGGTAGGCGGCCGCAACTTCCGGCGGCGTTTCAACGATGAGTATCTTTACGTCCGGCCCGATGCGCCCGCGCAGGCGGGGCCACAGATCAGCATGGATAATGAGGGCTTTTGCCTCTGAATCCGCCAGGACATAAATTGCTTCATCGCTGGAGAAATGCCAATTGACCGGAACAGGATAAAGCCCCAGTTCCCCGCAAGCGAATGTTGCTTCGAGGAAAGCGATATCGTTCCGCAACATGAGCGCCACACGCTCACCCTGTGCGAGCCCGAGTGCGACAAAACCACTTGCCGCACGCTTCACTCTTTCCTCGAGCGCCGCCCCACCGATCCGGCGCTCACCGCTGATAACGGTACCGAGCATATTGCCCCCATAGTCTCGTGAAAAGTGACGCCTACACGTCAGGCATTGAGTGCTTTCGCCATCTCCCGTGCAAGTTCCTCGCAAGCCTGTTTGGCCGCTGGCACGGTGCCCGAGAAAGCGGTGAAGGCATGCGCTAAACTGTCGTAACAGTGATAGCTCGCGGGAACACCCGCCGCCTTCAACTTGTTTGCATAGGCTTCACCCTGATCCCGCAACACATCAAACCCTGCGGTCGCGACAATTGCCGGTGCCAGGCCACTCAGATCCGCTGTCTGACCAGGGGATCCCCGCCAATCGCTCCGGTCAGCATCGGAAGTCAGGAACTGCGCCATGAACCAGTCCATAATCTCTCTGGTCAACGGATAGACATCCTTGCAACTCTCCATAGATCCGCCGGTCATTTGCAGATCTGTTGCCGGATAAATCAGGAGTTGCGCTTTTGGCTGCGGCAGACCTTCGCGTTTCCGGTGCTGGCATACAACAGCGGAAAGCCAACCGCCGGCGCTGTCACCGCCAAGCCCCAGGCGGGTGTTATCAATTCCGAGCGCTGTTGCGTTCTGGTAAACCCAGTCATAGCTGGCAATCGCGTCATCAATAGCGGCAGGGAACTTGTGTTCCGGCGCCAGGCGATAATCTACCGAGACCACAATAGCGCGGCAGTCTTCCGCCAGGATCGAACAGAACGTGTTGCAGGTTTCAAGCCCACCAATCACACAGCCCCCCATGTGATAATAGACAATGCCCGGCAACGGTCCTGTTGCGCCTGCCGGTGTATAGACACGTACGTGCAACTCCCCTTCCGGGCCCGGGATTGAACGGCTGAGGATGGACACGTTGCGCCGGGGCTTTGCATCCAGCATTGCCAGGCCGTCGTCAGCCCCTTTGCGGGCTTCCTCAATCGGCAGCGTTGTCATCGACGGGGCTTTAGCACCCTGGCTGGCAAGCAACTGGACACGAGCATCCAATGTGCGTCCATCGATTTCAAGCGGCTTACCACCCGACATTTTGACCAGCAGCCCGTCCGGCAATTTCAACAATGTGCGAACGATCATTCGTTGCAGTGACATGAGGTCCATCCCTTTGTGAGCGGTTATTCTTATTCTTTAACGGCCAGGCCCTTGATCCCTTGCAGGATTAATTGAGATGCAAACACAGCAGCTTCTGCCGCATCCGGATTTTCACGCAGGATGAGCTTTTCACCAATTTCCGACGCCATGCCGATGATTGCAGCGGTGAGAAATTCCCCATCTACCTTGGGCAACTTCCCGGCGGTGATGTCCTCTTCTATATAGGTCCGGATTTCCTCAAAGCCCGCAATAATCTCCGGCGTGTCCATACGCACTCTCAAAGCGCCGGTGTTGCGGCGCAGAACACGGTACGATGCCTGATCTTCAAGGAGGTATTCAAAGTACGCACGCAAGGCATTGTTTAAATATTCTTCGAAGGTTCGCGAACGAATACGCTCCGCACGCAGCCGCGGGCGGATACGCGTCATGCTGTCATCCATCAGCGCTTCGAAGACTTCTTCCTTGCTCTTGAAGTAATTGTAAAATGTGCCGGATGCGAGACCTGTATTTCGAATAATATCGCGGACCGTGGTGGCGCCATAACCGAGTTCTGCAAAGACTTCCTTGGCCGCTGCCAGAATTGCTTCCCGATTATTCGCCTTGGTCTGCTCACGCTTGCCAAGCTGACGGTTACCCTGGGTGCCTGTCTGGCCGCTCAGTGCAACACTTTCTTTTTCAATCGTTTCGCCCATGATTCCCCTGAGACTGGTACTTGATCTTCATTATAACATGCTGGCCTCGTGTGAGGGCAGAGAAGATTTCAGCTTTCAGAAAACCCCGAAAACATACGATTTCAGCGCTCTGGCGGGAAGCCTTCCGGCTCGAGCACCTGCAAACCACAGCGTTAACCGATTGACTTAATGTCAGTTGCGCGCGTAGCTAAGGCCAAAGTCCCCCACTGCCCTTAGTCAGGATTTTCATCATGGACGAAAAGACGATCCGGGAAAACATCGACGCGATGCGAAATATTCTCATTTCGCATGTGCCCTTCGCCCAAGCCATCGGTATGGAAATTATCGACGCCAAAACATCGGAAGCCTGGATGCGGGTGCCTTACAGCGACAAGCTGATTGGCAACCCGGACACGGGTGTCATTCACGGCGGTGTCATCACGGCAACCCTCGATAATGTCAGTGGTGTCGCGGTTCAGTTGGCCTTGCCTGAACGTATGGCGATTGCAACCCTTGACCTTCGGATTGATTATATGCGCCCCGCCACCCCCGGCGAAGACCTGACAGCGCATGCACATTGTTACAAGGTGACCCGCAATATCGCCTTTGTGCGCAGCACAGCCTATCACGACGATGTCAGTGACCCGATTGCCACATCGGTTGGCGCGTTCATGCTCGCCGCCAATCGCGCGCAGCCTCCCGGACCGGACGTGCCTGAAGACCTCACCCGTACCATGAAGAAGGAGGACTGAGCGCATGGACATTCTCAAACAAGCACGACATATGGGTGAGAAAGTCGACCTGAATGCCCTGGTGGACGCCATTCCTTACGCAAAGTTCCTCGGCATTGAAGTAGACCGTAAGGGAACAGAGATCACTACCATTCTGCGTTTCGACCACAAGCTGATCGGCAATCCAATGCTTCCGGCATTGCATGGCGGTGTGATTGGCTCCTTTCTTGAAACGACGGCAATCCTTCAAATTGCCTATGAGACAGACGGGGAATTTCTCCCCAAGCCGATTGATCTGACGAATGACTATCTCCGCTCCGGCCGGCCGCAGGACACGTATGCCCGCGCGCGCATTACCAAACATGGCCGGCGTGTTGCAAACGTTCATGTTGAAGCCTGGCAGGATGATCACAGCAAAGCGATTGCGGCCGCCCATGGGCATTTCCTGCTGAAGCCGTCTAGCAATAAAGAGTAAGGATCATGGGTCGCGACGGATTTGATCCGGTCTCATGACAACAGGGACCGAAACAGATGCGCCCCTTACCCACACGTGCGTGCTGGGTATCGCATTGCCGATTGTTGCCATGGGCATGTCGACGCCACTTCTTGGTCTCGTCGACACTGCCATCATAGGACGTTTGGGCGATGCGGCGCTGATCGGCGCTGTGGCGGTCGGTGCACTTATCTTCACTTTTCTCTTCTGGGCGTTCGGTTTCCTGCGGATGGGGACGACGGGTTTGACCGCGCAAGCCCTCGGCGCGGATGATGGAGAGGAAATACGAGCGTCCTTCGGACGGGCCTTCCTGATTGCGCTCATTGCCGGTCTCCTGCTGCTCGGGCTGCAATATCCTTTGAGAGAGCTTGCCTTTTTGTTGATACAGGGCTCGGGTACGGTTGAAGCGCACGCGCTAACCTATTTCGACATTCGCATGTGGAGCGCCCCGTTTACGCTGACCAATTACGCAGTGCTGGGGTGGTTGGTTGGCATGCAACGGACACGCCTTGCGATGGGGCTGCAAATTTTCCTGAACAGTCTGAATGCCAGCCTTGATGCGCTGTTTGTTCTGTCGTTTGGTTGGGGTGTCCAGGGGATTGCACTTGGCACTGTCGCTGCGGAAACGACAACGGCATTGGCAGGGCTTGGCCTGATCGCAATGCTTTTGCGGCAGCGGGGCGGGCGCTGGAACTTTTCGCTGATCGTGAACGCTGCCAAAATAGCGCGCACCCTGTCCGTCAACCGAGACATTATGCTGCGGACTTTGTTGCTGTTGGCTGCCTTTACATTTTTTACAATGGAGGGTGCGCGCGCCGGTGATGTAACGCTCGCAGCGAACGCCATCCTC
>Ga0189284_100195_pt1 | contig 70865 bp, 69 predicted proteins | sample N32C7minimetaG_FD_130314 | JGI IMG/M metagenome (GOLD analysis project Ga0189284, IMG submission 130314) | Marine microbial communities from the Costa Rica Dome - N32 C7 mini metaG | ecosystem: Environmental > Aquatic > Marine > Oceanic > Photic zone | place: Costa Rica: the Eastern Pacific...
AGGCCCTCCCAGATGCCATCGCCAAGGATCCAGCCCGCGTCGAAGACCGAGACCATCGCCTTGTCGCGCGGCACGAAGTCGCCGTTGAGGTAGAGCTCCACCTTGTCGTTGCGCGGATCGGCGGTGAAATCCTGACTTCCGGCCATCTGGTCTGCTCCTTTCTGGTCTGTCCCCGGTCGACGTTCTGCCCTTTTAGAGCGCTTTGCGTTTGGTTTGCATCGAAAGACGCTGCCTTGTCTTATGCTTCTTTCGGGCATTGTGCGCAGGTTGGGCCATTGCCCGCCAAGCCAAGCCGACGGGCAATGGCGGGCGTCGGGTCAAGACGAGGCAAAGGCCCGGTGCAGAATGACCGCAAGCTGATCGGCATCCTCCTGGCGAAAGGCGTCCGGTTGATCGCTGTCGATATCCAGTACCGCGATCAGCTCACCCGCCCTGTTCCAGACCGGCAAGACCAGTTCCGACCGGGTCGAGGAGGCGCAGGCGATGTGGCCGGGGAAGGCATCGACATCCGGGATCAATTGCACCTGCCCCGTCCGCGCCGCAGCACCACAGACGCCGCGTGAAAACGGGATGCGGAGGCAGCCATGCCCGCCCTGATAGGGGCCGATCTTGAGCATCCCGGGCCCGGTGACGCGGTAGAACCCGGTCCAGTCGAAGCGGTCGTCGGCATGGTGGATCTCGCAGGCCAGCGTAGCCATGAGGGCGACCTCATCGGTCTCGCCTTCGGTAAGGCTGGCGATGCAGCGCGCGAGGGTGGGGTAGTGAATGGTCATGTGGGTAGTCGCCTGGTTGAGATGTTGTCGAATTGCTGCGCAATCCGATCCGCGGGGGGACCCTGTCCCCCCGCACCCCCCTGAAGTATTTCTGCCAAGATGATGGAGGTCAGACCCGTTCGATCGCAATGGCCGTGCCTTCGCCCCCCCCGATGCAGATCGCCGCGATACCGCGTTTGAGGTCGCGTTTTTCGAGCGCGTTGAGGAGCGTGACCATGATCCGTGCGCCGGAGGCCCCGATCGGGTGACCCAGGGCGCAAGCGCCGCCATTGACGTTGACCCTGTCGTGGGCGATTCCAAGATGCTGCATGAACGCCATCGGCACGACCGCGAAGGCCTCGTTAACCTCCCAAAGGTCGACATCCTCGACACGCCAGCCGAGCCGTTTCAGCAATTTCTCGGCGGCGGGCACCGGCGCGGTGGTGAACCAGCCGGGCTCCTGTCCGTGGCTGGCATGGCCCAGGATGCGGGCGCGGATCGGCAGTCCCTGTGCCTTCGCCGCATCCTCGCGCGCCATGAGAATCGCCGCCGCCCCGTCCGAGATCGAGGAAGAATTGGCCGCCGTCACCGTGCCATCCTTGCGGAAGGCGGGCTTGAGGTGCGGGATCTTCTCGGGCCGGGCCTTGCCGGGTTGTTCATCCTCGCCGACGACCGCCTCGCCCTTGCGGGTGGTCAGGGTCACGGCGGCGATTTCATCGGCGAAGGCGCCGCTTTTCTGCGCGGTTTGCGCCCGGTCCAGCGAGGCCAGCGCGTAGTCGTCCTGCGCCGCGCGGCTGAGCTGGAATTTCTCGGCGCAATCCTCGGCGAAACTGCCCATCAGGCGGCCTTTGTCATAGGCGTCCTCGAGCCCGTCGAGGAACATGTGGTCGATGACCTGACCATGTCCGATCCGCGCGCCGCCGCGCATTTGCGGCATCAGGTAGGGGGCGTTCGTCATGCTCTCCATACCGCCCGCGACGATCATGTCGGACCCGCCGAGCGCCAGCTGGTCATAGGCAATCATCGCGGCCTTCATGCCGGAGCCGCACATCTTGTTCAGCGTCGTGGCGGGAACCTCCTGGCCAAGACCGGCCTTGAACCCCGCCTGCCGCGCCGGGGCCTGGCCCTGGCCCGCCGGCAATACGCATCCCAGCAGAAGCTCGTTCACCTGTGCCGCATCGGCACCCGCCTGTTTCAGGGCGGCGGAAATCGCCACACCGCCCAGATCGGCGGCGGCCTGATCGGAAAAACAGCCCTGAAAGCCGCCCATCGGCGTGCGGGCCGCGCCGCAGATCACCACGTTTTCCATAAAACCCTCCGTTTTCGGTCTGCCCACTCGATACCGTTTGGAAAGGATTGGCGTCTAGGGTCTTCCGCAAGAGATGAAAGGAGTGTGACGTTGGAGATGAGTTTACAGCCGCAAGGGGCGGTCTCGGTCCTGCGTGTCGGCAATGACCGGATCGACGCCGCCATCGCCATCCAGTTCAAGGACCGCTTCCGCGACATTACCGCGGATGTGGCCGGGCCGGTGGTGCTGGATCTGGGGCGGGTGACCTTCCTGGACAGCAGCGGGTTGGGCGCAGTCGTCGCCGCGCGCAAGCTGCTTGGCCCGGACCGGGCGCTGGAACTGGCCGCGCTGTCGCCCGCGGTGGAAAAGGTCATGCAGCTGACCCGGATGAACACGGTCTTTCCGATCCACGACACGGTGGCCGACGCCCTCACCGCACATGGTGTGGCCCCCGCTGCATGACGCCTGAGCCTGTGACGCAGGGCGATCTGCCGCCGCCGATCCTGGGCTGGTCGCAAAGCGCCATCATCGGCGCCACGTCGGCGGAGGTCAGCCGCGCCCTGACGGGCTTGCGCGGCAACCTGATCCGGCTCGGCCTGCCGGAGGACGCCTTGATCCGGCTGGAACTGGTCCTGGCGGAGATCATGAACAATGTCGTCGAACATGCCTATGCAGGGGCCGATAGCGGCGACATGACGTTGGAGGCGTCGGTGCATGGGCGCGCCATCTGGTGCCATTTGCGCGACAAGGGCCGGGCGATGCCGGGGGGCAAACTGCCCTGTCCCAGGCGCTACGATCTGGATGCGATGCGCATGGACGACCTGCCCGAAGGGGGGTTCGGATGGGGCCTGATCCACGACCTGACGCAAGGTCTGAGCTATCGCCGTGTCGCGGAAGAGAACCATGTGCGGTTCCGGATTGATCTCGATTCCTGAACAATCGTCAACGCCATCCCTGTTCGTTTCCCAACGAATGGCGGGAACCGCATTTTCGCCCCATTCAGTTCAAACAATCGCCGGGAAGCGGGCCTATCCATCGCCCCTGTAGCTGCAAAAGCTTCCCTCGGCACCGTGTCTGCAAGCCCCCACCCAGTGGCGCGGTGCCGAGGACCGCCCCCCTCCCTTGCCCCTGCCGACAAATTCCCTAACGTGCCGCGAAACGCGATGTGACAGGAACAGGATGATGCGGGATTTTCATACCAGCGGGCGGTCGGCCGTCTATGCCGAGAACGGGGTTTGCGCAACGTCCCACCCCCTTGCCGCCAAGGTCGCAATATCCCTGCTTGAGGGCGGTGGAAATGCCGTCGACGCGGCCATCGGGGCGGCCGTTCTGCTGGGGATCTGCGAGCCTCACATGACCGGGATCGGCGGCGATTGTTTTGCCCTGGTGAAATGGCCGGGCGCCGATGATCTGATCGGGCTGAACGGCTCGGGCCGGGCCCCTCGCGGCTTGTCTGCCGACGCGCTGCGCGACGCAGGGCACAGCAAGATGCCCGTCCATGACCCCGCCGCCGTCACCATTCCCGGCGCGGTCGATGCGTTCTGCCGGTTGCATGGCGACATGGGCCGGATGGAAATGGCCGAGGTGCTGGCCCCCGCGATCCATTATGCCGATGCCGGTGTGCCGGTCGCCCCGCGCGTGGCCTCGGACTGGCAATCGGGTCCGGCGCTGCTGCACGGGCGCGCGCGCGACTTCTACCTGAATAACGGTGCCGCGCTAAAGATGGGCCAGGCGTTCCGCGCCCCCGCGCAAGCCGATGTCCTGCGGCGCATCGCACGGGAGGGCCGCGCCGGGTTCTACGAGGGCGAGGTGGCCGAGGATATCGTCGCCTCGATGACCGCGCTTGGCGGCACGCATACGCTGGACGATCTGGCCGCGACCGCCTGCGATTATGTCACGCCGATCAGCGGAACCTACAAGGCTGTCGAGCTGACCGAATTGCCCCCCAACGGGCAAGGCGCGACGGCGATCCTGATTGCGAATATCCTCAGCCATTTCGACATTGCGGGGATGGCGCCTTTCGGCGCGGAGCGCGCGCATATCGAGGTCGAGGCGACCAAGCTGGCCTATGACGCGCGCAACCGCTTCATCGCCGATTACGATCACGTCACGCGGCTTGCGCATCTGCTGGACCCGGCGACGGCGCGGGGGTTGGCCGCGCTGATCGACCCGCAACAGGTGATCGCGAACCCGCATGTCACCTCGGAAGGGGTGCACAGGGACACCGTCTATCTCACCGTGGTCGACCGCGACCGGATGGCCGTGTCTCTGATCTATTCGATCTTCAACTCCTTCGGCTCGGGCCTGGCCACCGACCGGTTCGGCATCTTGATGCAGAACCGCGGCACCGGCTTCTCGCTGGAGAAAGATCACCCGAACGAGGCCGGGCCGCGCAAGCGCCCGATGCACACGATCATCCCGGCCTTTCTGCGCCAGGCGGATGGATCGGAAATGCCCTTCGGCGTGATGGGCGGGCAATACCAATCGACGGGCCATGTGCGCTTCATCTCGAACATGGTCGATTTCGGGATGGAGCCGCAGGCCGCCATCGACGGCCCGCGCTGTTTCTGGGAGGCGGGCGACCTGCGGATCGAGCGTGGCTATGCGCCCGAGGTCGTGCAGGCCCTCGCCGATCTGGGCCATAAGCCGGTCACGCCCCCCACAGCCATCGGCGGCGCGCAGGCGATCAGGATCGACGCAAAAACGGGTGTGTTGATGGGGGCGTCCGATCCGCGCAAGGACGGCTGCGCGCTCGGCTATTAGATCGTTTCAGGTTTGAACTGAAACGCCCTAATTCAGCCGAAACTCCAACGGATAGCGCCCGTTCTCGAAATCGCCGAACAGTTCGGCCAGTTCGGGGTGATCGACAGGTTCCCCGGTCTGGTCAAGCTCAAGGTTCTGCTCGGACACATAGGCCACATAGTAGCTCTGATCGTTCTCGGCCAGGAGGTGGTAGAAGGGTTGCGCCTTGGAGGGCCGGGAGCCTTCGGGAATCGCGTCATACCATTCCTCGGAATTGGCAAATTCCGGGTCGATATCGAAAATAACCCCGCGGAACGGGTGTTTACGGTGCTTGACGACCTGGCCAAGCGTGAATTTCGCGCGTGTCTTCAGCATCGGCCCTTCATCCTTCCGATCCTCGTCCTAACCCCTACCGGGGCGGATTGTCCATGTATGTGCAATAATTTGATGGGAAACAGATTGTGATCAGGTTGAGGCCGGTTTTGCCGCTTGCGGCCCCCTGACCCGTTCCCTCGCGCGGAAAAATCGGCTAACCTGCCCCAAATAAAAAACCTTGAGCAGGCAACCACATCCATGAATCGCGCGATATTCCTCGTGCTTGCGCTGGCCCTTTCGGCCTGCGGCGGTAGCACGCCCCCCGCCCCCATCAACCAGGACAACGCCTGTGCGTTGATCCGCGAACGCCCCGATCTGTATCGCGCCATGCAGCGCACGGAACGGCGATGGGACGTGCCGGTCCACGTACAGATGGCGACAATGCAACAAGAGAGCCGCTTTGCCAGCGACGCCCGCCCGCCGCACCGCTATGCCATCGGGGTGATCCCGATGGGACGGCTCAGCTCGGCGCTCGGCTATTCCCAGGCGCTGGATGGCACCTGGGACGAATACCGCGAAGACACCGGCAACCGCCGCGCCCGGCGCACCAATATTCGCGACGCCAGCGATTTCATCGGCTGGTACATGAACCTCACGGTAGAGCGGAACGGCGTCCCGCTGACCGACGCGCGGAACCAGTACCTGGCCTATCATGAAGGGCATGCCGGGTTCCGGCGCGGCAGCTATAACGCCAAGCCGTGGCTTCTGCGCGTTGCCGACCGTGTCGAGGATCGGGCCGAGACCTACCGGCTGCAACTGGCAACCTGCACGCGGTAGGCGTCCTACTCGCTCAGGCCCCGCGCCCGCATCTCGGCGGGGATGTTGAAATAACGCGAGGGGGTCGAGATCCCTTCCTGCATGTCGCCCAGGATCACCGTTGTCTCATAACCGTTGGCGTCAGTGATGATCCACTGGCGCAGCTCGATCGGGTCATCGGTGAAGACCATCTCGATCTGGCCGATTTCGGGGTCGTCGGGGTCTTGCGCCACAACGCGGGTCGAGGTGCCGTCATCTTCATGCGCGATGATCATGCCCGACCGGCTGAGGTCCACATTCCGCGCCAGGATCAGGTTCAGCGGCGTCCGGCGCAGCGGGTATTGCTCGGGCGCGGTGTTGGCGCGGCCATCGAAGATTGCCACCTGCCCGCCGCCTGCGATCACCAGCAACTGCTCATCCCCCGCATATTCGAACCGCATCCGGCCAGGCCGGTGCATGTAGAGCGTTCCGGTGGCGATCGCACCATCGTCGCTGATCTGGGTGAACTCAGCCTGGGCACGGCGGATCCCGTTGATATAGCCCGACAGGTCCGACAGCGGGATGCGTTCGGCGAGGGCGGGAAGGGCGGTGGCGGCAGACAGGGCCGCGGCAAGGATGATCTGTTTCATGACCTGTATCTAAGCACGGAAATCCCGGTTTGCACCTCACGCAAGCGCGATCCGCGCATTATTGCTCAGGCACCAGAACCTCGCGCTTGCCGACATGGTTGGCGCTTGAGATCAGCCCCTGGTCCTCCATCTGCTCGACCAGCCGCGCGGCCTTGTTATAGCCGATGGCCAGCTTTCGCTGGATATAGGAGGTGGAGCATTTGCGATCCTTGATCACGATGGCGACGGCCTGATCATAGAGCGCATCCTCGGAATTGGTGTTGCCGCCAAGGCCAAGCACCGCGTCGATATCGCCCTCGCGCTCGTCATCGGGGCCGTCCAGCACGCTTGCCGCGTAATCGGGGGGTCCGAAGCTCTTGAGGTGGCTGACGATCTCCTCGACCTCCTCGTCGCTGACAAACGGCCCGTGAACGCGGGTGATCCTGGATCCGCCGGCCATGAACAGCATGTCGCCCATGCCCAGAAGCTGCTCGGCCCCCTGTTCGCCCAGGATGGTCCGGCTGTCGATCTTGGACGTGACGTGGAAGCTGATCCGGGTCGGGAAGTTGGCCTTGATCGTGCCGGTGATCACATCGACCGAGGGGCGCTGCGTGGCCATGACAAGGTGGATACCGCTCGCGCGTGCCATCTGCGCCAGGCGCTGGATGCAGGCCTCGATCTCTTTCCCCGCGACCATCATCAGGTCGGCCATCTCATCGACGATGACGACGATGAAGGGCATTTTCTCGGGCGCGAACTCCTCGGTCTCAAAGACCGGTTCGCCGGTTTCGTCGTCGAAACCGGTCTGCACCGTGCGGCTGAACATCTCGCCCTTGCGCACGGCATCGGCAACGCGCGAATTGTAGCCGTCGATATTGCGCACGCCCATCTTGGACATCTTGCGATAGCGCTCCTCCATCTCGCCCACGACCCATTTCAGGGCAACGACCGCCTTTTTCGGGTCGGTCACGACGGGGGACAGGAGGTGCGGAATGCCGTCATAGACGGAAAGTTCCAGCATCTTGGGGTCGATCATGATCATCCGACAATCTTCGGGGCTGAGCTTGTAGAGAAGGCTCAGGATCATGGTGTTGATCGCAACGGACTTGCCCGAGCCGGTGGTGCCAGCGATCAGAAGGTGGGGCATCTTGGCCAGGTTCGCCACGATGGGATCGCCGCCGATATCCTTGCCAAGCGCCAGCGGCAGCTTATGCGTGCCGTCGCCGAAATCGCGGCCTGCCAGGATCTCGCGCAGGACCACCTTTTCGCGGTGCGCATTGGGCAGTTCGATACCAATGACCGAGCGCCCCGGCACGGTCGAGACACGCGCCGATAGCGCCGACATCGACCGCGCGATATCGTCAGCCAGGCCGATCACCCGGCTGGCCTTGAGGCCGGGGGCCGGTTCCAGTTCATACATGGTGACGACGGGGCCGGGGCGGACGCTGACGATCTCGCCCTTGACGCCGTAATCGTCCAGCACGTTTTCAAGCATCCGGGCGTTTTCCTCCAGCGCCTCGTCGCTGAGGTGATGGCGGGTGATCTCGGCCGGGTTGCTGAGCAGCGACAGCGGCGGGAATTCATACTCCAGCTGCGGTTTGTCTTCCAGCGGCAGGGTCGGCTGCGCCTCGGCGCGCGCGCTGCGCGATTGCGGCAGGCTGCGGCGCTGGATGTGCTGCACGACGCGCTTGGGCTCGGCCACCGGGATCGAGGGGGCGGCATGCGCGGCGGTGCGCTCGGAATGCGGCAGGGGGATCGATTCAACCGGCGCCTCGGGTTCCAGCGCGAGGGTGATATCGTCGTCTTCCTCGTAATGCGACATGACCCGTTCGGCCTGTTCCTCGACCTTGCGCTGATGCGCGGCGGTCAGGGGCGGCTCCATCCGCAATCCGGCGGTGTGGGGTGTCTCCACCCGCGCCGACAGGTGATTTGCCCGACGCGCCTCGACGGCGGCGGAAACGGCCGAGCGCGGCTTTTCCTGCGGGGGCTCGGCATCGGCAGGGCGGCGCACGCGGGACTTGATCACATCGGCGATCTTCTCGCGGATGCGGTCATCGGACGGGGCTTCAATGTGGCGCGGCGCGACGGGGGCGGGCTCGACCAGTTCCGGCTCGGGTTCGGGCGCGCGGTCGCGGCGCAGGATCGGCATCCGGTCCAGGAGGCTGCCCCGCGGGCGCCCCTCGGCCTGCGCCACGTCGATCTCCTCGACCGCGAAATCCTCCTCGATCATGGCCTCCGCCTCGGCACGGGCACGGCTGCGCATCTGGCGGCGCGCGCGCATCTCCATCGCGGCGTGCCCCGCCCCGCGGCCCGCCTGACCGAAAAGCGTCCCGATCCAGCCGATGGTGGCGACCAGTCCCAGGAGCATGAAGCGCAGGCCCTTCTTCACCTCGGCCTTGTTGAAGCCGAGCACGAAGAGACCCAGGAACAGCAATCCGAAAAAGCTGAGCGCGGCCAGCAGTTTCAGCCCCGCCGCCGCCGCCAGCGGCATCACGTTCAGAAGCGCGCCAAGGATCGTGTCGCCGAAAAGGCCACCCAACCCATAGCTCTGGCCCCAGGTCGCCGGCGGCTGATGCGTCGCGGCGTAGATCGCGGCAATCGCCACGGGGATGGGCAGGAAAATGATGCGCGACACCGATCGGTCAACGCCGATATGGGCCGCCAGACGCACGCCCCAGACAATCAATCCGAAGGCGAGGAAATAGGCCCCCCACCCGACGATCAGCATCATGATCGCCGACATCGAGGCACCGAAGCGGCCAAGCAGGTTTTCCGGCACCGCGTCGGTCGCGGCCCACCAGTTCGGGTCATCCGGCACGTATGAGACCAGCATCAGGAACAGCGCCAGCCCGAACAGGATCAGGACGATCCCCGCCCCCTCGCGCCCGCGCTTTTCCAGCGCCGCGCGCATGTTGCTGTCGAGCAGAGGATCCCTCTGTCTGGTCTGATACGCCATTGTCCCGTCACCTCACCATCAATAGAGGGCATCGCGCAGCTTGATCAGCCCCGCCGCCATCTCGCTTTTTTCCGCCACCATCGCGACGCGGATACGGTCCGCGCCGGGGGTGGTTCCGTTAACTTCACGCGCCAGGTAGTGGCCGGGCAGCACCCGCACCCCCACCTCGCGCCAGAGTTTCAGTGTCGCCGCTTCCGCGTCATCGACCGGCAGCCACAGGAAGAACCCCGCTTCGGGCGATCTGTAGCCTTGCACCGATCCCAGGATGTCATCGGCCACGCGATACTTTTCCTGGTAAAGCGCCCGATTTGCGATCACATGATCCTCATCGCCCCAGGCCCGCGCGGCCACGGCCTGCAACGGCCCCGGCAGCGGCGCGCCCGCATAGTTGCGCAACTGCTGCAATCGGGCCACCGATTTCGGCCCGCCCACGGCAATGCCCGACCGCAAGCCCGCCAGGTTCGACCGCTTGGAGAGCGAGTTGAACAGCACCACCCGTTCGGGGTCCGCCCCCAGTCGCGCGGCCATCTCCAGCGCCCCGGTCGGGGCCGTGTCGCGGTAGATCTCGGAATAGCATTCGTCCGAGAAGATCTGGAAATCGTACTTTTCGGCCAACCCGATCAGCTCGGCCCAGTAATCGGGGCTGGCCACCGCGCCCTGCGGATTGGCGGGCGAGCAGATATAGGCCACGGCCACGCGGTTCAAGACATCCTCGGGCAGGCTGGCGTAATCGGGCAGGTTGCCGGTGGCGTCGGTCGCGGGCACGAAGACCGGCTCGGCCCCCACTGCCAACGCCGCCACGGCATAGACCTGGTAAAACGGGTTCGGCGTCAGCACCACGGGCTGCTTGCCGTTCTTCGTTTCGGGACACAGCGCGATGCAGGCGTTGAACAGCCCTTCGCGTGTGCCGTTCAGGGGCAGTATCTGCCGGGCGGGGTCGATCGTGACACCATAGCGGCGCTGCACCCATCCGGCGACGGCCTCACGCAAGGCCGGTGTGCCCTCGTTCGGGGGGTATTTCCCGAAAAGCGCGGTGTTTTCCGCGATCACCTCGGGCACCCAATCGGGGATCGCGTGCTGCGGCTCGCCGATGGTCATGACAATCGGCTCGGCCCCCGGTGTGTGGGAATCGAGCAAGCTCCGCAATCGCGGAAACGCGTATTCTGGCAGGTCCGAAAACCGCTCTGGGAAGGTCATGTCTGCCTCAGGTCAGGATCGTTTATCGCCCTGTTATGACCGCAAGCTACCGTGCAAGTCCCGTCGGGTCCAGAAAAACGCGCGCGGATTTGGCAATTCGGTCAGGGGCCTGTGTCCTTCAGGCCAAGGCCGCCTCCATCGCCGCGCCGACGCGCAGCAGGTGATCCTCGCCCATCGGACGGCCAAGCGCCATGATGCCGGTGCCCGGGATGCCGGTCGGAAGCGACAGGCCCGCCAGACCCATCAGGTTGCCCACCCGCGTGTTGCGCAGGGTCAGCAGGTTTTCGGTGACGTAATAATCGTCATCGGTCATCAGCCGGTCGATCTCGGGCGGCAGGATCGGGGCGGTTGGCAGCAGCACCGCGTCATATTCCGCCACCTGGGCCTGCCAGCTTGCGCGCAAAACCTCCAGCCGCCGCCAGGCCGCGATATAGTCGGGGGCCGAGAACTGCGCGCCCTGCCGGAAGCGGTCCAGGATGCGGCCGAACATCTTCTCCGGCGCGGCCTCGATCACGTCTTTCCAGATGCCGTAGGCCTCGGAGGTGAAGAGGATCGGCGACATGTCCATCGCCTCTTCGATCCCCTCGACGGTGCCGCGCGTGATCTGTGCGCCCGCCTGCGCCAGCCGGTCCAGCGCATGGGCGAAGCCCGCCGCCGGTTCCTCGCGCGCGTCGTCGGTATAGGTGGTAAGCACCAGGAACCGCGCGCCTTGCAGGGTCGCGCCGCGAAGATCGGCGGCTTTGCCATCCTCCAGCACCGCCAGCAATTCGGCGCAATCCTCGACCGTGCGGGCCAGCGGGCCGACCGTGTCGAAGCGCTCGCAGAGCGGCACCACCCCCTTGAGGCTGAGCCGCCCGGAGGTGGTCTTGAGCCCCACGAGATCGTTGAACGCCGCCGGGATGCGCACCGATCCGCCGGTATCCGAGCCGATTCCCGCCGCCGCCAGCCCCCAGGCGATGGAGGCCGCAGCCCCCGAGGACGAGCCGCCCGGCACCAGTTTGGGATTGTGGATATTGGGCGGGGTCTGCGTGCAGGGGTTGAGGCCGAGACCCGAGAAGGCGAATTCGCTCATATGCGTCTTGCCGAGGCAGATCAGCCCCGCCCGCGTCGCGCGCGCCAGCACCTCGGCATCGGCGTCCGGCACCCGACCCTCCAGCAGTTTCGTGCCCGATTCCGTTGCCACGCCAGCGCTGTCGAAAAGATCCTTCCAACTGATCGGCACCCCGTCCAGCAGGCCAAGCCTCGCGCCCTGTTCCGCGCGTTTCGACGCGGCCTCGGCCTCGACGCGGGCACGGTCGGCGGTCACAGCGGAGTAGATCCGGTCGCGGAACTCATGGCCCTTGATGGCCGCAAGATAGCCTTCCGTCACCTCCACCGGGTCCACCTCGCCCGCGCCAATCGCCCGGCCAAGCTCTGCCGCCCCGAGGCTCTGCCAATCGTCCCGCATGTCCCTGTGCCCTCATCCGCCATCTTGTCGCGGGGCACGCTACCCGCCCCTCTTGCAATGGACAATCCCGGCCAAGCGGCCATATTGCAGGGCATGACGGTAAAGACGGACATCCTGATTGTCGGCGGCGGGCTGAACGGGCCATGCCTGGCCATCGCCCTGGCCAGCGCAGGGATAAGCAGCGTCGTGATCGACGCGCTGCCCTCTGAGGCCCGTGACGCCGATACGTTCGACGGGCGGTCCTACGCGCTGGCGCTGGCCTCGGTTCGGATGCTGCGTGCCCTGGGGCTGTGGGAAGGGCTGTCAGATAACGCGCAGCCGATGCTGGAGATCAAGGCCAGCGACGGGCGCGCGGGCGAGGGGCCTGCCCCCTTCTTCCTGCATTTCGACCATGCCGAGATCGAGGAAGGCCCGATGGGCCACATGCTTGAGGATCGGTTCCTGCGTCAGGCGCTGCTGGCCCGGATGGAGGCCGAGCCGCTGATCACCCACATGCCCGGCGCGCGGGTTGTCCATCAGACCACCGAGGGCCCCGCCACGGTGACGCTGGAGTCCGGCGAAGTGCTGACCGGGCGGCTGCTGGTCGGCGCCGATGGCCGACGTTCGGGCGTGGCGGAGCGCGCCGGGATCAAGCGGCAGGGGTGGGATTACGGGCAGACCGCGCTGGTCTGTTCATTGGCGCATGAGAAACCGCATCACGGCATCGCGCATCAGTTCTTCATGCCCGCGGGGCCGCTGGCGATCCTGCCCCTGCCCGGCAACCGCTCTTCCATCGTCTGGAGTGAAACCACCGCCCGCGCCACCGAGATCGAAGCACTGGACGACGCCGCGTATCTGGACGTGCTGCGCCCCCGCTTCGGCGATTTCCTTGGGCAGATTTCGCTGGCCGGAAAGCGGTTCTCCTATCCTCTGAACCTGACCATCGCCGAGAAGTTCGTGGATACGCGCCTCGCCCTCATCGGCGACGCGGCGCATGGGGTGCACCCCATCGCGGGGCAGGGCCTGAACCTGGGGCTGCGGGATGTCGCGGCGCTGGCAGAGGTGCTGGTGGATGCCAGGCGGCGGGGCGAGGATTTCGCCGCCATCGACGTGCTGGAACGCTACCAGGGCTGGCGCCGCTTTGACACGGCCAGCCTGTCGGCGGCCACGGATCTGTTCAACCGGCTCTTTTCCAACGACAATCCCCTGCTCCGGCTTGGCCGCGATCTTGGCATGGGCGCGGTCAACGCGATGCCCGCCCTGCGCCGTCGCTTCATCCGCGAGGCGGCGGGGCTGGAGGGCGATGTGCCCCGGCTGATGCAGGGGCGGACGTTGTGATCCATCGGGGCAAAAGCCGTGTCAACATGAGCCGTCCACGCGGCTTTGAAACCGCGTAAGAGGCGTCACGCCTTTTGCCCCCGCCTCAACTCATGGTGATGTCGCGCCCCGCGGCCCGGATCGAGACCGAGAACCCCGCCATCACGTCAATCAGCGTAATCACCATCAACGTGAAGAACACAGACGTGGACGCACCCGAGACCAGCAGGAACTCCACCAGGAAAAGCACGAAGACCAGGGTGGACAGCATGTGGTCGACCACCGAACTGGAGCCCGTCCGCGTCGATTTCAGGATCTCGATGAACAGGATGAAGAGCGCGACCAGCACCAGCAGATCGGCGATGGTCATGGTCCAGCTTCCGCCCGACATCATCGGCAAGGTGAACAGCGCGCCCTGAAACCCCGCCGCGCCGCCAAGGCCGGTGAACATCACGATATTATACAAGATCAACGGTATGATCAGCAGCGGCAATCGGGCTAGCATCGGGGCAATCCTCTGGTTCTGAAATCCTGCCCGATAGCTCGCCCGGATCGCCGCGCCGCGTCAAGCCTGCACCGTTATCAGTCCAGTTTCCGCGCCTCTTCCTCCAGCATGATCGGAATGCCGTTACGGATCGGAAAGGCAAGGCTCGCGGCGCGGCTGATCAACTCCTGCCGGTCGGCATCATAGCTCAGCGGGGCCTGCGTGACCGGGCAGACCAGCGCCTCCAGCATCTTCCGGTCGATCCCGGTCTCGCTCATTGCAGCACCTCGTCGCCCGATCCGCCCCGGCAGGCGAACTCCATCAGCGCGGCGATGGTCTCGCGCCGGTCGCTCAGGCGGGGGGCCTCCAGCAGTGCCTGCTTTTCCTCGACCTCGAAGGGGCAGAGCATCGAGAGCGAGTTGATCAGCAACTCGTCATCGGCGTCCTTGAGCGACTCCCAATCGGTCGAAAGCCCCGCGGCGGTGAAGTAGCGCGACAGCAGGGTCAGGAAGGTTTGCCGGTCGAAGCCGGGGTCGGTCTCCTCGTCCTCGAGGTCACGCTCGAACCCATCCCACCGGACGTCGGCCTTGATATAGGGCGTGAAGCCACCGACCTCGCGCAGGATGCGGAACCGCGAGACACCGCCCAGAGTGATCATGTAGCGCCCGTCCTCGGTCTCGGAGAACTGCGTCAGCCGCCCGGCGCAGCCGATATCGTGCAACCGGTTTTCCATCGGCTGCACCATTCCGATCAGCCGGTGATCGGTTTTCAACGTGTCATCCAGCATCGCCAGGTAGCGCGGCTCGAAAATGTGCAGCGGCAGGCGCGCACGCGGCAGCAGCAACGCGCCGGGCAGCGGGAAGATCGGGATCGTTGCGGGCAGATCGGCGGGGGACATCATGACCTACTATGTAGCGGGCGCACCCCGTCAGGCAAATATCATCGAGCTGAGCTTGCGCCGCCCCTTCTGCGCAACGGGATCATTCGGCTTGAGCGCGTCGAATATCGTGAAGAGCTGCGTCTTGGCGGCCCCATCATTCCATTCCCGATCCCGGCGGAAAAGGTCCAGCAGTTGATCGACGGCCTCTTCCACCTTCCCATTGGCATGCAGCGCCTTGGCATAGTCGAACCGCGCCTGGTGATCGTCGGGATTGGCCTCGACCGCCGCCGAAAGCTCGGCCAGCGGGCCGGCATCGGCGGCCTGGCGCATCAGGTCCAGCTGCGCGCGGGCGGCCTCGATCTCGCCTGCGGACTTGATCGCATCGGGCACCGAGGCCAGCAGCCCCTCGGCCTGGTCGACCTCATCCATCGCCAGATGGGCGCGGATGAGACCGCCATAGGCGGCGGCATTCTCGGGTTCCTCGCCCAGGATCGCGGCGAAGGTCTGCGCGGCATCGACGGCGGCACCTTCCTCCAGCATCGCCTCGGCGGCCTCGACCGCCTCGGACAGGCCACCGTCACCGGCAAGCGCCGCCGCCTTCTGCACGAAAGCCTGCACCTCGGATTGCGGCACCGCGCCCTGGAACATGTCCACCGGGCGGCCTTCGTGGAAGGCGATGACCGTCGGGATGGATTGCAGCGGCAGCCCCTGTTGTGCCAGCGCCTGCGCCAGTCGCGGGTTGGCATCGACGTCCAGTTTGACCATCCTGACCTTGCCCTTGGCGGCGGTCACGGCGGCCTCCAATTGCGGCCCGAGTGTCTTGCAGGGCCCGCACCAGGGCGCCCAGAAATCGACGATGACCGGCACCTCGCGGCTGGCCTCGACCACATCGGCCATGAAGGTTTCTTCGGTCGCGTCCTTGATCAGGTCGGCGGCGGCGGTGTTTTCGGTTCCACCAAGTTCCAGCATGTCTTGCCCTCTTGAAATGTGTTGCGCCCTATATGGGCAGTCAGGTCCGATAGGCCAAGCCCCGGCTCAGAGATCGAATGTCGCCAGCACCGGCGCGTGGTCCGACGGTTTGTCCCATCCGCGCACGGGGCGCAGGATGCGGCTGGAATGGGCAGCGTTCGAGATATCGGGCGTGGCCCAGATATGATCCAGCCTGCGGCCCTTGTCGGCGGCGTCCCAGTCGCGGGCGCGGTAGGACCACCAGGAATAGAGCTGCCCCTCGGGGATGTCCTGACGGGTGACATCCACCCATTTGCCGGCCTCCATCGCGGCGCCCAGATGCTCGACCTCGACGGGGGTGTGGCTGACCACCTTGAGCAATTGCTTGTGGCTCCAGACATCATCCTCACGCGGGGCGATGTTGAGGTCGCCGACCAGGATGGATTTTTCAGGCGCGGTCTCATGCGCCCAATCGCGCATCTCGGTCAGGTAATCGAGCTTCTGGCCAAACTTCTCGTTCACCTCGCGGTCGGCCACGTCGCCGCCTGCAGGCACGTAGAAATTGTGGATGGTGACGCCATTTTCCAGCCGTCCCGCGATGTGGCGGGCATGGCCGAGCCGGGCGAAGTCATGCGCCTCGACCTCTTCCATCGGCAGCTTCGACAGGATCGCGACGCCGTTATAGCCCTTCTGCCCGCGCGCAACCATGTGGGTGTAGCCGAGATTGGTGAAAATCTCGACCGGGATCTTGTCGACCGGCGATTTGCATTCCTGGAGGCAGAGGATATCCGGCCCCTCCTTGCGCATCAGCCGCGCCACCAGTTCGGCGCGCAGCCGGACCGAGTTGATGTTCCAGGTGGCGAGCGTGAAGGGCATGAAGCGCGGTCCTTTCGGTTGAGGGTTTGCGGCGTCATAACGCGGATCGCGGGCAGGAGCACGTCCAGAAATGCCCCTTCGTTCTCTATCTGGAGAAATGACCGGCATCAGGGATGACGATCACACCGGCCCCATGGCGGAATCAGCGAGGGCAAGCAAATCCGACGGCGCGGCCCAAGGCATTGCATCCGGGTCCGCGCGGGGACAAAGCTGGCCAATGACATTGCGCCTGATCCGCCGGAACCGCAGCTTTCGCCTCCTCATTTCGGGGGCGGCGGCGGCCAATCTGGGTGACGGGATCGCGGCGCTGGCGCTGCCCTGGCTGGCCACACTGATCAGCCGCGATCCGTTTCACATCGCGGCTGTGGCCTTTGCTGTCCGACTGCCCTGGTTCCTGCTGGCCCTGCCCGTCGGCGTGATCACCGACCGGGCCGACCGGCAGGCGCTGATGTTCCGGGCCGATCTGGCGCGGGTTGTGCTGTCCTTCGGCATCGTGGCGCTGATCCTGGGTGCGCCCGCCCTGCCCCTCGCCGATGGCGACGGCTCCGCGACACGGCTGATCTGGATCATCGCCGCCCTTGCCTTCGCGCTTGGCACCGCCGAGGTCTTCCGCGACAACGCCGCGCAAACCGTGTTGCCGATGCTGGTCGAGGCGCGCGACCTGGAAACCGCCAACGGCCAGATCTGGAGCGTCGAGCAGGTCATGGGCGCCTTTGTCGGGCCGCCGCTGGCCGGGTTGCTGATCGCGCTGGCCCTGCCATTGCCGTTTTCATTCAATGCGCTGGCCTTCGGGCTGGCGGCGCTGTCGGTCTGGGCCATCGCCTTTCCGGCCCGCGTCCTGCCCGCCATCCGCACCGGGTTCTGGGTCGAGATGCGGGACGGGTTGGCCTGGATGTTCGCGCACAGGATCATCCTGCAACTCGCCGTCATGTTGGGCCTGTTGAACGCGCTTCATGTCGGTGCGGCGACGTTCCTGGTGCTGTTCTCGCAGGAGATCCTTGGCCTGGGCGCGTTCGGCCACGGCCTGATCCTGACGGCGGGCGCCGCGGGCGGCGTCTTGGGCGGGCTGATCTGCCCCATGATTGCAGCACGCCTCGGCCCGCGCCATAGCCTGCGCCTGGCGCTTGCGGTGATGCCGCTCTCCTACCTGGCGATCTTTCTGACCAGCAGCGCAGGCGTCGTGGCGGCGGGGGAGTTCCTCGGGATCTTTGCCGGGATGCTGTGGAACGTGGTGACGGTCTCCTACCGGCAACGCTTCATCCCCTCGGCGATCCTGGGACGTGTCAACGCGATCTACCGGTTTTTCGGATGGGGCATGATGCCGGTCGGGGCGCTGTTGGCGGGGGTGCTGGTGGCGCAGATCGAACCGGGGTTGGGGCGCGAGGCCGCCCTGCGCGCGCCGTTCCTGGCCGCAAGCCTCGGGCTGGCCGGAATGTTCCTTTACGGGATCGGCTTCCTTAGGCTCGGACGCCCCTGAGCCCCTCACAAAAAACGGCCCGATCCAGTTACGGGTCGGGCCAGTCCAACAGGGAGGTGGTACATTGACCACAACAAAATTGTGCGGGCGAAATCGCCGATAGTCAAGATATAGCGGTTATTTCACGCCAAAAGACGATATCCGCCACTTTCTGTGACCAAAAGGCGCGCATTTGACGGCTCCGGCTCGATCTTCTGGCGCAGCCGGTAGATATGGGTTTCCAGCGTGTGGGTCGTGACACCGGCGTTGTATCCCCAGACTTCGTGCAGCAGCACGTCGCGGGCAACGACGCCATCCTGCGCCCGGTAGAGGAATTTCAGGATGTTGGTTTCCTTCTCGGTCAGCCGGATCTTCCGGTTGTCCTCGGTCTCCAGCATCTTCATCGCGGGCTTGAAGGTGTAGGGACCAAGCTGGAACACCGCGTCCTCGGATTGCTCGTGCTGGCGCAACTGCGCGCGGATGCGGGCCAGGAGGACGGGAAACTTGAACGGCTTGGACACGTAGTCATTGGCACCCGCATCGAGGCCCAGAATCGTGTCGGCGTCGCTGTCATGTCCGGTCAGCATCAGGATCGGGCACTTGACGCCCTGCTTGCGCATCAGGCGGCAGAGCTCGCGCCCATCGGTGTCGGGCAGGCCGACATCCAGGATGACAAGGTCGTAGATCTGTTCCTTCGCCTTTTCCAGCGCTTCCGATCCGTTGCCGGCCTCGAACACGTCGAAATCCTCGGTCATGACCAATTGCTCGGACAGGGCTTCGCGCAGGTCTTCCTCGTCATCGACAAGCAGTATCTTCCGTAGGTTCGCCATTGGACCCTCCTGTCCGTTGCATTCAATGAGAAATGTCGCTGGTGGGGCCATCTGGCAAGGGCACGGAAAAAAACCTCACGCAGCCGTGTCGCGGCGTGCGCAAATGTTTCAAATCATGACAGGGCGGTCTACATGGGAGGGGTCATGTCTGAACGTAGGCCCGCGCAATGCCCTTTCTGCCCACCCCATCCGAGTTGACCGCACGGGCGCGGGCCGATCTGCGCGTCGGTCTGCCGGTGATTCTGGGCGGTGAGGGGTCCGGGTTGGTCCTGCTGGCCGCCGAGACGCTGCAACCCCACCGGCTGGAGGCGCTGCGCAACCTGGGCGACCCGGTGCTGGCGATCACGGGGCGCCGCGCCGAGACGTTGAAGGCGCGGGCCTATGACGGCGACCTTGCGCGGCTGATCCTGCCGGAGGGTGCGGATGCCGGATGGGTGCGCGCCGTGGCCGACCCCGCCGACGATCTGCGCGTGCCGATGAAAGGCCCCCTGATCAGCGCGCGGGAGGGCGGGGCCGATCTACACCGTCTGGCGATCGCGCTGGTGAAATCGGCGCAGCTCCTCCCTGCGGTCCTCGCCGTTGCGGTCCCGGATGCGGCGGGCTTTGCCGAGAGGGTGCACCTGACCCGGCTGGTGCCCGAGGCCACGCGGAAGGATCTGGACCGGCACCACGCGCTGATGCCCGTCGCCGCCGCGCGGATGCCGATGGAGCTGGCCGAGGCCGGGCGGCTGCATATCTACCGCCCCGATAATGGCGGGGTGGAGCATTACGCCATCGAAGTGGGCCGCCCCGACCGCGACGCGCCGGTGCTGGCGCGGCTGCATTCGGCCTGCTTCACCGGCGATGTGCTTGGCTCGCTCAAATGCGATTGCGGGCCGCAATTGCGCACGGCGCTGGCCACGATGGGACAGGCGGGGGCAGGTGTGCTGCTCTACCTCAACCAGGAGGGGCGCGGGATTGGCCTTGCCAACAAGATGCGGGCTTACTCGCTTCAGGATCAGGGCTTTGACACGGTCGAGGCCAATCACCGGCTCGGCTTTGAGGATGACGAGCGGGATTTCCGCCTCGGGGCCGATATCCTGCGGCGCATGGGATTTTCACAGGCGCGGCTGATGACCAACAACCCGCGCAAGGTCGAGATGTTGGAGGCTGAAGGCATCGCGGTGACCGAACGGGTGCCGCTGGTCACGCCCACGAACCGGCACAACCAGCATTACCTGGCCGTGAAGGCCGCGAAATCGGGGCATCTGCTGTGACCCCCGCCGATATGGTGCTGACGCCGATGGGCCTGCGCTTTGGCGGACGGGTGATTCCCTGCGCCGTTGGCAAGGGCGGGCTTGTATCGACCAAGCGCGAGGGCGACGGGGCCACGCCGCACGGGGTGCATCGGATCCTGGGCTGCCTTTATCGTCCCGACCGCATGGCACGGCCCGTGGCTTGGGCGGTGCCGATCGGGCCGCGCGACCTGTGGTCGGACGATGCGGCGCGGGCGGAGTACAACCATCTGGTCCGCGCGCCCTACGCGGGCAGCCATGAGAGGCTACGCCGCGCCGATCCGCTCTATGACCTCGTGCTGCTGACGGATTGGAACTGGCCCGACGCGGTGCCGGGACGCGGCTCGGCGATCTTCCTGCATCGCTGGCGCAGGCCGGGATATCGCACGGAAGGCTGTATCGCGATGGATCCGGGCGATCTGCTGTGGGTGACGCGGCGGATTTCTCCGGGGGCGCGGGTGATCGTGCGGTGATGTCGGGTGGCAGGGTTCACCCTGCCACGCGCTCACCGAAAATTGCGCTGCCGACGCGGATATGGGTGGCTCCGAAGGAAATCGCCGTCTCGAAATCGGCGCTCATGCCCATCGACAGCCCTTCCAGCCCGTTGCGCGCGGCGATCTTGGCCAGAAGCGCGAAGTGCAGGGACGCCTCCTCCTCGATCGGCGGGATGCACATCAGGCCCTTCACGGGCAGGTCCAGCCCCCGTGCCATTTCGATGAAATCATCCGCATCGGCAGGCAGGACACCGGCCTTCTGGTCCTCCTCGCCCGTGTTCACCTGGATCATCAGGTCGGGGCAGTGGCCCGTTTCCTGCGCCAGGTCGGCGAAGCGTTTGGCCAGCTTGGGCCGGTCCAGCGTGTGAATGGCATCAAACAGCGCGAACGCCTGCCGCGCCTTGTTGCTTTGCAGCGGGCCGATCAGATGCAGCTCGATCCCGTCATACTCCTCGCGGAAGTCTGGCCATTTGCCCGCCGCCTCCTGCACCCGGTTCTCACCGAAGACGCGGTGACCCTCCTCCAGCACGGCGCGCACGCGGGCGTCGGGCTGCACCTTGGAGACCGCGATCAGCTTGACCGAACCCGGGGCGCGGCCTGCATCGGATTCGGCCTTGGCGATGGCCTGGGTAATCTCGGAAAGCGGCATGGCGAAGTCCCCCCGTTCACGCAAAAGAAAAGAGCGGGCATAAAGCCCGCTCTTCCCTTACCAAATAATCCGTTGGGATTAGAAGGACAGTGCGACGCCGAGCGACCAGGTTTCCAGGTCGTCGAAGGCGGCCGGAACGGCTGCGATATCGCTGTAATCGGACACACCGTAAGCGGCATGGATCGAGGCACCGCCACCCAGGTCGTAGGCTGCTGCCAGACCGAAGCCGGTGATGTCGCCGTCGCTGGCTGCAACGTCCGAGGAGTAGTCCCAGATGCCGTAGTTCGCGGAGACGGTGATCGCGCCGGTGGTGTAACCCAGGCCGAGGCTCACGTGGTCAGCTTCTTCTTCGCTGGCGTTGTCAGCGGAGAAGTTGGTGTACTCGATGTTGGCCGAGAAACCGTTCGACGCAACGCTGGCGCTGATGCCGAAGATGTCATATTCGCCATCGAAGTTCTCAACCGGGATCGCGATGGAGCTCAGGTTGCCGGGCAGGTAGTTGGCCACGTCGATGAACTGATAGCCGACGCCGAAGCCGACATCTGCGCCGCCCAGGTCCATGCCATAGCGGAAGCCGAGGGCAAAGCCGGTGTCCATCATGCCGGTGTCGTCCATCTCGACCGAGAGGGCCACGCCGAAGTCGCCGAAGGTGTTGTCGTAACGCAGGATCTGGCCGTCATAGGCGCCGTCGCCATAGGAGCCCAGGTAACCTGCATGGATGGTTTCGTCGTCCGCGATGGAACCTGCGTTGCCATAGTTGGCTTCCTGCAGGGCCCAGTCCAGAGCGCCGTCGGTGTCGCCCATGGTCACGGTGCCGAAGTTGCCGGACAGGAAGACGAACGCGCCGCCATCGTCGTTGACGGTGAATGCGCCGTTTTCGTCCAGGTCAACGCCTGCGCCGAAGGTCAGGCCATTGTCGGTTTCGCCGGACATGCGGAACAGAACGTCGATGTCGGTGAAGAACTGGGTTTCGATGCCCATGCCCATGGCGTTGTCGCCGCCGAACAGACCCATTTCAGCCCAACCGGTGACTGCAACTTCTGCGGAAGCGACACCAGCGGTGGCGACAAGCGCGGTCGTTGCGAAGAGAACCTTTTTCATGGTTTTTCCCTCGTTAGATAAAAAGCTCCCCAATCGGAGCATCCGAATTGGGTATGCCCTTCTCTCAACTTTCAGGCGGGCAAATGCAAGAAATCGGGCGGCGCCAAGGCGATGTTGCCACAACCGTGGTGCAGACATGCCACAGTCCTGGCACGGGCCCCGGCATTATAAGACCTTGCCGCACTATTGGCCCTGCGATACCAAGGCTTAACGGAAAACTGCGGGTCACAGGAAGGCAAGGCGTAACATGTTCGGACTCAAGGGCAAAATCACGGTCATGCTGCTTGGGATGACGGCACTGGCGGCTTGCGGCGGCGGCGGATCGGGCTTCGGCGGCGGTGGCGGATCGGGTCCGGGCGGCATCCGCGACCAGCAGATCAGCCAGGAATCGCGCCAGCGCCTGATCGAATCCGGGGCGCTGCCCGATCCCAACCGCGACTCGATCTTCGACCTCTTCGACAACAACGATGACCCCAACGTCACGGTCGAGGTGAATCGCTACATCTGGAACGCGACGCTGGAGATTCTCGACTTCATGCCGATCGAGGCCGCCGATCCGTTCTCGGGCGTCATCGTCTATGGCTATGGCACGCCCCCCGGCGGCGGACGCGCCTATCGCGCCACCGTCTACGTGACCGACCCGGCGCTGGATGCCCGCAGCTTGCGGGTGGCGCTTCAGGGGCGGGGCGGCGGCGCGGTCAGCCGCGAAACCGCCCGCGCGGTCGAGGATGCGATCCTGACCCGCGCGCGCCAGCTACGGATTGCCGAAGGTAACCTCTAGAATTCGCGCCCCCACGCTTCTAAACACGACGCCGGGCCGGACAGCGCCCGGCGTTTTCGTATCCAGACCCCCGAGGAACAGACCATGGCCCGCTTCGACCCGAGTGTGACCGAAAAGAAATGGCAACAGGCCTGGGACAAGGCCGGCGTCTTCACGGCCAAGCGCGACGAGACCAGGCCCAAATACTACGTGCTCGAGATGTTCCCCTATCCCTCGGGCCGCATCCATATGGGCCATGTGCGCAACTACACGATGGGCGACGTGATTGCGCGCTACAAGGCGTCGACCGGGCATAACGTGCTGCACCCGATGGGATGGGATGCCTTTGGAATGCCCGCAGAAAACGCGGCCATGGCCAGCGGCGGCCACCCGAAGGACTGGACCTATCAGAACATCGCGGTGATGCGCGAGCAGATGAAGCCGCTTGGCCTCTCGATAGACTGGAGCCGCGAGTTTGCGACCTGCGACCCTGAGTATTACGGCCAGCAGCAGGCGCTGTTTCTGGATTTCCTCGAAGCCGGGCTGATCGACCGCCGAAACGCCACCGTCAACTGGGATCCGGTCGACATGACCGTGCTGGCCAATGAACAGGTGATCGACGGCAAGGGCTGGCGATCCGGGGCCGAGGTGGAACGGCGCGACCTGACGCAATGGTTCTTCCGTATCTCGGACTACGCCGAGGAGTTGCTGGAGGCGCTGGAGGGGCTCGACAACTGGCCCGCCAAGGTGCGGCTGATGCAGGAGAACTGGATCGGCAGGTCACGCGGGCTGCAATTCGGGTTCGAGCGCGTCGATGGCGGCGATCCGATTTCCGTCTACACTACCCGCCCCGATACGCTGATGGGCGCGAGCTTTGTCGGCATCTCGCCCGATCATCCGATTGCGAAAAAGCTGGAGGCCGAGAACCCCGAGATTGCCGATTTCGTTGCGGAATGCCGCAAGGGCGGCACCACCGAGGAAGCCATCGAGACCGCCCCGAAACTGGGCATGGATACCGGCATCCGGGTCAAGCATCCCCTGAACCCCGACTGGGAATTGCCGGTCTGGATCGCCAATTTCATCTTGATGGATTACGGCACCGGCGCGATCTTCGCCTGCCCCGCGCATGACCAGCGCGACCTGGACTTTTGCCGCAAATACGACCTGCCCGTCATCGACACTTTCTTTGCGCTGGACGACCCCACCCCGGTCGAGCGCGAGGCCTTCGTGCCGCCCAAGACCGACAAGGTTCAATGGGTCAACCATTTCGCGGGTCTCGACGTGGCGACGGGCGAGGAGGCCATCGAGGCCACGATCGCCGCGGCCGAGAAAGAGGGATGGGGCGAGGGCGTCACCAAGTATCGCCTGCGCGATTGGGGCCTCAGCCGCCAACGCTATTGGGGCTGCCCGATTCCGGTGCTGCATTGCCCGTCTTGCGGCGTGGTGCCGGAGAAGAAGGAGAACCTGCCCGTCACCCTGCCCGACGATGTCAGTTTCGACATCCCCGGCAACCCGCTGGACCGCCACCCGACCTGGCGCGATGCGCCCTGCCCCAAATGCGGCGGGGACGCCAAGCGCGAGACCGACACGATGGACACCTTCGTCGATTCGTCGTGGTATTTCGCCCGCTTCACCGCGCCCCGCGCCGAGACGCCGACCAATATGGCCGATGCGGAATACTGGATGAACGTGGACCAGTATATCGGCGGGGTAGAGCACGCGATCCTGCACCTGCTGTATTCCCGCTTCTTCGCCCGCGCGATGCACATCACCGGCCACCTGCCCGCCTCGGCCCGCGAGCCCTTCGATGCGCTCTTTACGCAAGGGATGGTGACGCACGAGATTTATGAGAGAGTAGGTGCATGGGGAGAACCAGTATTTGGAAAGGGGGGCGAAGCGGACGAGAAACTCAGACGTTCTCTCTACCTGTTCCCCGAAGAAGTTGTTGCGTTCACCGACAAAGAAGGCCGACGTGTAGCTGTAAGCAAAGCTCTAATGAGAGCGAACAAACTCGACCCTGAGAACACTAGTGAAGTGCTTGAGCAACTCACCCACGACCAACTCCATGATCGTGGTGTGAAAGTTATCCCCAACGCCAAAATGTCCAAGTCGAAGAATAACGTCGTCGATCCGCTCAACATCATCGGGGCCTACGGGGCCGACACCGCGCGCTGGTTCGTCCTGTCCGACAGCCCGCCGGAACGCGACGTGGAATGGACCGCCTCGGGCGCGGATGCCGCCTACAAGCATCTCTCCCGCGTCTGGTCGCTGTGTGACCGGATCGGCGCGATGGACCCGGATCAACCCGGCGAGGGCGACGATGATCTCCTGCGCGAGATGCACAAGACCATCCGCGACGTGACCAATGGCATCGAAAGTTTCGGCTTCAACGCCGCCATCGCCAAGCTCTACGCCTTCACCAACACGCTGGCCAGGTCGAAGGCCGGGGCGAAGGCGCAGAAGGCCGCGATCAAGACCCTGGCGCAGCTCATGTCGCCCATGACGCCCCACCTGTCCGAGGAGATCTGGACCCATCAGGGCGGCGAGGGCCTGATTGCGCAGGCCGACTGGCCCGTCGCGGATGAGGCGATGCTGGTCGAGGACAGCGTCACCCTGCCGATCCAGATCAACGGCAAGCGCCGGTCCGAGATCACCGTGCCCAAGGACATGGACAAGGTTGAGGTTGAAAAACTGGCGCTGACGGACAAGGCTGTTCTCAAGGCGCTCTCCGGGGGTGCCCCGAAGAAGCTCATCGTTGTGCCGGGCCGCATCATCAATGTCGTCATCTGACCGCCGCACCTTCCTGACCCTGCTGGCCGCCCTGCCCCTGGCGGGCTGCGGCTTTGCCCCGGTCTATGGCACCGGCGGGGTCGGGCTGGCCTTGCGCAACCAGGTGCTGGTCGCGGCCCCCGACACACGGCTCGGCTTTGAACTGGTCGCGCGGCTGGAGGAGCGGCTTGGGCGGCCGAACGGCGCGGCCTACGCGCTGGATTACACCATCACGACCTCGACCACCGACCTTGCCATTACCGGCGCCAATGACATCACCCGGATCAACATCAACGGCACCGTCGATTTCGTCCTGACCGAGCTGGCGACCGATGCGCAGATCCTGGCCGACAGCGTGTCCAGCTTCGCGGCCTATTCCACGACCGGCAGTTCCGTCGCCACCGCCGCCGCAGAACGCGACGCCGAGGATCGGCTGATGACGATCCTGGCCGACCGGCTGGTTTCGCGCCTCCTGACCGCCTCCAGCCGCTTCTCATGAAGCTGACAGCCCGCGACGCCGCCGCCTATTTTCACGCGCCCGACAGGTCTGCGGCGGGGCTGCTGCTTTATGGCGCCGACGCGATGCGGGTGGCGCTGAAGCGGCAGGACGTGATCGAGAAACTGCTCGGCCCCGGCGCCGAGGAGGAAATGCGCCTGACCCGGATCCCGGCCAGCGAATTGCGCAGCGACAAGGCGATGCTGGCCGATGCGATGCGCGCCGTCGGCTTCTTCCCCGGCCCGCGCGTGGCCTTTGTCGAGGAGGCCGCCGATGGCCTCGCCCCCGTCATCAAGGATGCGCTGACCGAATGGCGCGAAGGCGACGCGCAGATCATCGTCACCGCCAAGGCGCTTGCCCCCAAATCCGCGCTGCGCAAGCTGTTCGAGAGCCACAAGCGCGCCTATGCCATCGGCATCTATGACGAACCTCCCTCGCGCGCCGAGATAGAGGAAACGCTGGCCAAATCCGGCGTCACCGATGTGGGCCGCGACGGCATGGCCGAACTGACCGCGCTTGCGCAGGCGCTGGACCCCGGCGATTTCCGGCAGACGATGGAGAAACTGGCGCTCTACAAGATGAGCGATCCGTCGCCCGTCACCTCCGCCGACATCATGGCCTGCGCGCCCACGACCATCGAGGCCGGTGTGGATGACATCCTGAACGCCGCCGCCGAGGGCCGGATCGGCGCGATCGGCCCGCTGATGCAGAAACTGACCGGGCAAGGCGTGCTGCCGGTCACGCTGTGCATCCAGGCGCTGCGCCATTTCCGGGGCCTCTACGGGGCCGCGATCCATCCCGGCGGGGCCTCTGCCGGGGTCGGCGCGATGCGCCCGCCGGTCTACGGACCGCGCCGTGACAAGATGATCCGGCAGGCGGGGCTCTGGGGCGTGTCACGGCTGGAGGCGGCGCATGAAACGCTGCTGGATACCGACCTCGCCCTGCGCTCCAGCCAGCAGGCCCCGCAGACCGCCTTGATGGAACGTGCGCTGATCCGGCTCGCCTCCATCGCCCATCGTGCCGCCCGCTAGGAAGGACACCGCATGTATCGCGTCATCGGACCCACCCGCACCCGCACGCTCCGCGTCCTCTGGGCACTGGAGGAGTTGGAGCAGCCCTACGACCATGTCGGGGCCATGCCCCATGCCGAGGAGGTCGTGGCCTTCAACCCGGCGGGCAAGGTGCCGGTGCTGGTGGTGGGCGGCGTGCCGATCACCGATTCGCTGGCGATCATGACCTACCTGGCCGACAAGCATGGGCGCCTGACCTTCCCGGCGGGCACGCTGGAGCGCGCCCGACAGGACAGCCTGACGCAGTTCATCAATGACGAGTTCGACCAGATCCTGTGGACTGCCGCGCGGCACAGTTTCATCCTGCCCGAGGATCGCCGCGTGCCAGCGGTCAAGGACAGCCTGAAATGGGAGTTCGCCCGGTCGCAGGAGCGGCTACTGACACGCATGGCCGAAGACGGTCCGTTCCTGATGGGCGAGACCATGACCATCGCCGATATCGTGCTGACCCATTGCCTGGGATGGGCGATCAGCGCGAAATTCCCGGTCGAGGAACCGCGCCTGCGCGAGTACGCCGAGGCGATGCGCGCCCGCCCCGCCTACAAGCGCGCCTCGCAGGGCTGAGAACGCGCCCGGTCGACCGAGCGCAACCCCGGCCTATCGACGGGCCGGACGCCCTACCCCCGCCACCGCGCCGCGTTTTGCCCGGCCCATCGCCCCGTCGCCAGGCACGCCGTCAGGAGGTAGCCGCCCGTCGGTGCCTCCCAATCCAGCATCTCGCCCGCGCAGAACACGCCTGGAGCTGCGCGCAGCATCAGCCCGTCATCCAGCGCCGCACGGGTCACGCCCCCCGCCGTCGAGATCGCCTCCTCCATCGGGCGCGGTCCCGCCAACCGCGCGGGCAGCGCCTTGATCAGCGCGCCAAGCGCCGCCCCCTCGGGCAAGGGCCGCCCCCATTCGTTGAGCAACGCCGCCCGCGCGCCCGTCAGGCCAAGCGTCTTGCGCAGATGATTGGCGAGGCTGGTCTTGCCGCGCGGATGCAAGAGGCGCCCGGCCACCTCCTCCGCGCTCAGATCCGGCATCAGGTCCAGCCGCAGTTCCGCCCCCTCGCGCAGCGCGCGCGAGACCGCGTAGATCCCGCCGCCCTCGACGCCCTTCTCCGAGATCACAAACTCGGCGCGCACCTGCTTGTCGCCCGCGACAAGCGCGCAGCCCTTCACCGGCGTGCCGAAATGCGGGGTCATATGCGGCGACCAGTTGACCCGGAAGCCCATATTGGCCGGTTGCAGCGGTGCGATCTCGACGCCCCTTTCCGCCAGCCAGGGCAGCCACGCCGCGTCCGAGCCAAGCCGCGACCAGGATCCGCCGCCAAGCGCCAGCACCGTGACGCGCGGGGCCAGCAGGCGCGCGCCGTCAGGCATGTCAAAGCGCAACGCGGTTCCGTCGAAACCCTGCCACCGCCAGCGCAACCGCATTTCGGCCGTCAGACGGCCAAGCCAGGCGCGCAGCAGCGGCGAGGCTTTCATTGACCTCGGGAACACGCGGCCCGACGATCCAGTGAACAGCTCCTGTCCCAACCCCTCGGCCCAGGTCCGCACCCCGTCCTGCCCGAACGCGGTCAGCATCGGTGACAGCCACTCCGCCGCCTCGGCGTAGCCAGTGAGAATTTCCGCCTCGGGCTCCGCCTTGGTCAGGTTCAGCCCCGACTTGCCCGCCATCAACAGCTTGCGCGCGGGCGAGGGCTTGGCCTCGGCGATCACGACGCGCCGTCCGGCCTGCTCCAGCACCTCCGCCGCCATCAGCCCGGCAGGCCCCGCCCCGATCACCAGCGCGTCGATCTCTTCGGTCATTTCACCCTTGCCCATCCCCGGTTTCGCCCCATCCTATGGGCCAGCCCGGACAGGGGACACAAGGCAAATGGACGACCCTCTCCCGATCTGCCCGCTTTGCGACAGGCCCATTCCGCCGCATGCCAAGCAGAGCCTGCACCACCTGATCCCGCGCCTGCGCGGCGGCAAGGGTGGGCCGACGGTCCTGCTGCACCAGATCTGCCACAACGAGATTCACGCCACCCTCAGCGAGGCGGACCTCGCCCGCAGCTACAACAGCATCGGCGCGCTCAAGGCCCATCCCCGGCTGGCCAGCTTCATCGCCTGGGCGCGGAAACGCCCGCCCGATTTCCACTCCAAGACGCCGGGGGCGCGACGCAGCTGGAAGACCCGCCGGTAGGGCCCGCTTCAGCGCAACGCACCGCCACACATCGCCTTGATCGCCCGCAAATTCGCCGCATCCCCCGCCAGCGCATCTTCGGCCAGCCTGCGCGCGGCCCCGGCCACATCGCCTTCGATCCGGTCGATGAGCCCGACCCGCAGCGCCTCCTCCGCGTCCAGCCTCGCGCCCGCCAGCAGCACCAGCTTGGTCCGCGCGGGCCCGATCAGCGCCGCCATGCGGGCGGGGTCCGAGGGTTGCGGAAGGAAGCCCAGTTTCGCCACCGGGTAGAAGAACCGCGCAGCGGGCACCGCAATGCGCAGATCGCAGGCCAAGGCCATGCCGAACGCGCCGCCCGCCAGCGTGCCGTTCAGCGCGGCGATGGTCAGGCAGGGCAGGGCCGCGACGGCACCCGAGACCCGCTCCCAGAGCGGCGAGGTGGCCAGCCCCGCCCGCGCCTCCTCCAGATCGGCCCCGGCGGAGAACACGCGCGCGCCCGCACCGGTCAGCACCAGCGCACGCAACTCAGGATCGCGCGCGCCCTCCTCGGCCAACCCGGCCAGCCTCTCCAGCATCTCCCCCGTCAGCGAATTGGCCTTGTCGGGCCGGTTCAAGGTCAGCGTCCAGAGCCCGCCCTCGCGGACAATGTCGATCATTCGATCAGGCCGACGCGACGGCGGATGGCCTCGTCGCGCAGCGAGATTTCCTCGCCGAGGAATTCATCCGCATCCGCGCCGCACATCCAGAGCAGCGTTTTCGCGGGCCATTCGGGGGGGATATGCGCGTCCCAATCCAGCTGGCTGACCGGGTTCACGCCGCTGTCCTTGATCTCGCGCTGCATCTGGGTGGCCACGGTGCCGGGCGACAGGCCCATCGCGCGGATGCCGTGGCCTGCCGCCTCGACATGCGCCGCCCTGGTCAGCATCGCGGCCCCCGCCTTCGAGGTACAATAGGCGCTCCACCCCTCCAGCGCGTTATGCGCGGCGCCGGAACTGATGGTCAGGATCGTGCCCGCGCCTTGCGTGATCATCGAGGGCAGCGCCGCGCGCATGCCGTGGAAGACGCCCTTGACGTTGATGTCGATCAGCTGCCCCCAGGCGTCCGGATCGGCCTCGGACAGGTTGGCGATGGGGTCGATCACGCCCGCGTTGTTGATCAGGATGTCGAGCCGCCCGAACGTGTCGATGCTGGCGCGCACGGCGGCCTCCATCTCCCAGTAGCGGCTGACGTCGCAGGGGATGGCCAGCGCGCTCTTGCCGATCTCTCCGGCGATATCCGCGATCTCCTCGCGGGAGCGGGCCAGGAGGCAGACATTCGCGCCCGCCTCGGCGAAAACCCGCGCAGCGGCGGCCCCGATGCCCCGGCTGGCCCCCGTCACCATCATCGTCTTGCCGTCCAGCTTGCCCATATCAACCTCCTGCGGTTAGTGTTTCCATGCGACTCACGGTCAAGGGAGCATCCCTTGACGCCCGCCGGAACGCGGCGGACATTTGCAACGGAAATTCACATTCGGAAGGTCGTTATGTCAAAGATGAAATCCTTTTATCTCACGCTTTCAACCGCGGCACTCATGGCAGCCTCGCCCGCAACGGCCGAGATCACCGCGCAGGAACTCTGGGCGGTGTGGCAGGAGCAGGCCATGCAATATGGCCAGCCGGTGACGGCAGAGGTCACCGATACCGGCGGCTCGCTGGTCCTGAACAACATGACCTCGGAAATGGTGGTCGAGGACATGACCGTCTCCACCAGCTTCGCGCAGGTCACGCTGACCAACCAGGATGACGGCTCGGTCAGCATCAGCGCGGCCGACTCGCTTGTCTACCGGTTCGAGGGGCCCTCGCCCGCCGGAACCTCGGCCGTCATCGCGACCTTCACCCTGTCGGGGTTGCAGGCCACGGCGTCGGGCAGCACCGAGATGCTGTCGGTCGACTCGCAGATGTCCAATTTCGAGCTTGCCGACCTCGCCTTCGAGAATGTCCCCCCCGGCGAGATCCCCGAGCATGAAGCCTCGCTCAGCCTGGCCGGGTTCCAGAGCTCCTACACCTACGATTTCACGCAACCGGGATTTGTGGGTTTCAACGGTTCTGCCTCCTTCGGACCGCTGGCAATTGCGTTCGAAGCGCAAGAGCCTGCCGGAGGTGGCGGCACGGAAACAGACGAATCCGCCACCCCGACAATGCCCGGCGGCTCGACAGGCAATGACGGCGGCGGCTTTACCCCGGTGCAACCGCAGCAGCCCACCACGCCAAGCAAGCAGGCCGGTGATCAGGGTTTCGCCGAATTCGCCCTGAACTTCGGCGCGTCGGAGTCCACCTTTTCCGGCACCATGCCGCTTGGCGTCGACTGGATGAACACCGAAACCTACCCCGCCGGCATGGCGATCGAGATGGACACCAGCTACGACTCCGCCTCGGTCCGCTTCGCCTACGAAGACCGGTTCGAGAACGTCGATATCTCGGCCTCCAACACCGGCGGCAGCATCGGCTTCGCCATCTCGGAACAGGCGATGCGCTATGCGCTCGGGGCCGAAGGGGTCGAGGTCAGCGTCTTCACGCAGGACCTGCCCTTCCCGATCTCGGCCGCAGCCGACAGCACGCTGGTCTCGGTCGATATCCCCCTGGCCCGATCCGACACGCCCTCGCCCTTCGCCGCCGAGGTCGCCTATGAGGGCGTCACCGTGGATGAGAGCATCTGGGCCATGGTCGACCCCGGCGGCCAGGTGCCGCGCGGGCCGGCCACGATCATCATGGATGTCTCGGGCACGGTGCAAATCTTCGTCGACCTGCTGACGATGAGCCCTGAGGAAATGGAGAACATGACCTCCGCCCCCGGCGAATTGCGTGACCTGACCCTGAACAACCTGCGGGTGTCCTTCGGCGGGGCCGAGTTGACCGGCGTGGGAGATGTCGATTTCCAGCCCGGCCAGATCATTCCGGTGCCGGTCGGTTCGGTGGATCTGAGCCTGACCGGGGCCAATGGCCTGTTGCAGACCCTGTCCAACGCGGGCCTCGTGCCGCCGCAGCAGGCGGGCATGGCGCGCGGCATGTTGGGCATGTTCGCGGTTCCGGGATCGGGGCCTGACAGCTATACTTCGAATATCGAGTTCGGGGCCGATGGCTCCATCACTGCCAACGGTGTGCCGCTGCGCTGACCCTGCGCATCCGACATCCAAGCCCCCGGAGCATGCCCCCGCGCTGCTCCGGGGGTTTTTCGTTCCGCTTGCGCCGCCGGGGTGCGCGGACTACCTCTGCCCCCAGACCCCCGCAACAGGACATGCCCGATGACCGATACGCCAGAAACCCTCGCCCATGCCCTGCTGGAGGCCGCGACCCGCGCCGGGGCCGACGCCGCCGATGCGCTGGCGGTCTCGGGCACATCGCTGTCGATCCAGGTGCTGAACGGCGGGCTGGAGCAAGCGGAACGTTCGGAAGGCACCGAGATCGGGTTGCGCGTCATCCTGGGCCAGCGTCAGGCCTGTGTGTCCGCCTCGGACACCAAGCCCGAGACGTTGCGCGAGATGGCCGAACGCGCCGTCGCCATGGCGCGCGAGGCCCCGGATGATCCCACCATCGGCCTGGCCAACCCTGACCAACTGGCCCGTGACTGGGACATCGCGGCGCTGGACATGGCAGACAAGGGCGCCGAGCCCGACCCCGCCGCGCTTGAAACAGCCGCACTGGAAGCCGAGGCCGCCGCCCGTGCCGTCGAGGGCGTCACCCAGGTGCAAGCCGCCAGCGCAGGCTATGGCCGCCGCACAAGGTACCTGGCCGCGACCAACGGCTTTTCCGGGGGCTACACCCGCACCGATCACGGCATTTCCTGCGTTGCCATCACCGGCAGCGGCACGGGAATGGAGCGGGATTATTACGGCGACATGCGCATCCATCGCAGCGACCTGGAGGCCCCCGAAAAGATCGGTCGCATCGCGGGCACCCGCACCGTGGAGCGCGCGGGCGCGCGCCAGCCCAAGACCGGGGCCTGCCCGGTGCTCTATGACGAACGCATCGCGGGCAGCCTGATCCGCGACATCCTGAACGCGGTCAGCGGCAGCGCCATCGTGCGCGGGGCCTCGTGGCTGCGCGATGCGCTTGGCGAACGGGTCTTGCCCAAGGGCCTGTCGCTGATCGAGGAGCCGCTCCGCCCCCGTGCCTCCGGCTCACGCCCCTTCGATGCCGAGGGGCTGCCGACGCAGACCCGCGCGATTATCGAAGACGGGGTACTGACCGGCTGGACGCTGGACCTTGCGACCGCCCGCAAACTGGGGCTGCAATCCACCGCCAATGCCGCGCGCGGGCTGTCCTCGCCGCCGATGCCCTCGGTCTCGAACGTGGCGCTGACGCAAGGCGGTGCATCCCGCGACGACCTCATTGCGCAGATGGGAACGGGCCTGCTGATCACCGACCTGATCGGATCGTCGATCAACGCCAACACGGGCGACTATTCGCGCGGCGCCTCCGGGTTCTGGGTCGAGAACGGGCAGATCGCCTATCCGGTCAATGAATGCACCGTCGCGGGCAACCTGCGCGACATGCTGCGCACGATCCAGCCCGCCAATGACGCGCGGGCGCATCTCAGCACGGTCTGCCCGTCCCTTCTGGTCGAGGGGATGACGCTTGCCGGCGCATGACCTGCCCCTTCTGATCGACGCGGCCAGAGAGGCGGGCCGAATCGCCGCCAAACACTGGACCCGCGATCCGCAGGTCTGGGACAAGCCCGGCGACCTCGGCCCCGTCTCCGAGGCCGATCTGGAGGTCGATACGATGCTGCGGACCGAATTGCTGGCGGCGCGGCCCGATTACGGGTGGCTCTCCGAGGAAACCGAGGATGACCTGTCGCGGCTGTTACGGACCCGCGTCTTCATCGTCGATCCCATCGACGGCACACGCTCCTTCATCGACGGACGCCGCGCCTTTGCCCATTCGCTGGCCGTGGTCGAAAACGGGCGCGTCACCGCCGGGGTCGTGTTTCTGCCGATGCTGGATCGCCTGTTCACCGCCGCGCGCGGCCACGGCGCGGCACTGAACGGGGACCGCCTGACCGCCTCGACCACCCGTGAATGCCCCGAGGCCACGCTGCTGGCCGCGCGCCCAAACCTGAAGGATCACCACTGGCCCGGCGGCGTGCCGCTGGTCGAGCGCAGCTATCGCCCGTCATTGGCCTATCGCGTGGCCCTTGTCGGCGAGGGGCGCTTTGACGGCATGGTCACCTTCCGCGACACCTGGGAATGGGACATCGCCGCGGGAACCCTGATCGCGGAAGAGGCCGGGGCCACCGTGACCGACCGCGATGGCGCGGCGCTCGCCTTCAACAATGCCACGCCGCTGGTCCCCGGTGTGATCGTGGCAGGCGCACCGCTGCACGCCGACCTGTTGGCCCGCCGCTGCCCCGCTTGACCCTTGCCCCCATATCACTAGGGTGCGCCCGACCTGTCCCTACAGCCCCAAGAGGCCCGAGATGACCCAACGCCTGCACCTTGTCTTTGGCGGCGAATTGATCGACCCCTCGCGCAATGCCTTCAAGGATGTGAACGACATTCACCTTGTCGGCATGTTCCCCGACTACGCCAGCGCCTATGACGCCTGGAAATCCGAGGCGCAGCGCACCGTCGACAACGCGCATATGCGCTATTACATCGCGCATATTCACCGCCTGCGCGATGAAGAGGCCGAGGCCTCGCCCACCGAAGAACTGGACAATTGAGCCCCGCATATGGCGATCTCCCTGGCGCTGTCCGCCTATCTGGCCTTCTCGGCCCGCGCCACGCGCTATGCCGAACGCAGGCTTGCCGACCGGCTGGCGGCGGGCAAGGAGGACGAGGACCGGCTGGATGAACGGCGCGGCATCCCGTCTGAACCGCGCCCGAAGGGTCCGCTGATCTGGTTCCATGCCGCCAGCGTCGGGGAATCCCTGTCCCTGCTGGAGCTGATCCGCCGCATGGGCGAAGACCGGCCCGAGCTGAATTTCCTGGTCACCACCGGCACCGTCACCTCGGCCCAGGTGATGGCCGCCCGCCTGCCCGCAGGTGCCGTGCACCAGTTCGTGCCCGTGGACGTGCTGCCCTGGGTGCGCCGGTTCCTCGACCATTGGAAGCCCGATCTGGCGGTCTGGACGGAAAGCGAGTTCTGGCCCGCCCTGCTGACCGAAACCCGCGCGCGGGCTATCCCCATGGTCCTGATCAACGCGCGCATGTCCAAGGCCAGCCATGACCGGTGGCGCTGGTTCCTGCGGCCCATGGTGCGCAAATTGTTGCGCAAGTTCGACATCGCCCATGTGCAGGACGACATCACCGCCGGATACCTGCGCCGCCTCGGCCTGCCCGCCGAGCGTCTGCATGTCACCGGCACGCTCAAGGAAGGCGCCGCCGCCCTTCCGGTCGACGAGGCCGAGCGCACCCGCATGGCGCGGCACCTGAATGGACGCCCCGTCTGGCTTGCCGCCTCGACCCATGAGGGCGAGGAGGAGAAGGTGTTGGAGGCCCACACCCAGGCGCTGCGTGTCAATCACCGGCTGCTGCTGATCCTGGTCCCGCGCCATCCGAACCGCGCCGATGAAGTGGCCGCGCTGATCGACCGCCATCGGTTGAGCGTCGCGCGCCGCTCGGAAGGTGAGCTTCCTGACACCGACACGCAGGTCTACCTGGCCGACACGATGGGCGAGCTTGGCCTGTGGTATCGGCTGGCCCCGATCAGCTTTGTCGGCGGCTCGCTGGAGCCCATTGGCGGGCATAACCCGTTCGAGCCCGCCGCCCTCGGCTCGGCCATCCTGCATGGACCTTACGTGACCAATTTCGTCGATATCTTCCAGCGTCTGACCGAGGCGCACGCCGCGCGCCTCGTCACCTCGCCGGGATCGCTGGCCGAGGCAGTGACCGACCTGCAGAACCCCGACAAGGCCGCCGAACTGGCCCATGCGGCCTGGGAGGTCTGCTCGGCCGGGGCGGATGTGACCGATCAGGCGCTCGAGATGCTGCTGGACAGGCTCGACAGCGCCCCACGGCTGGCCCCCTGATGCGTGGCCCCCTGATGCGCGCGCCGGGGTTCTGGCAGCGCCCCGCCGGGGTTCTCAGCACGGCCCTCGCCCCGCTTGGTGCGCTCTATGCGGCTGGCACGGCACGGCGATTGGCGAAGGGCGATGCCGCGCGCGTCGGTGTTCCGGTGATCTGTGTCGGCAACCTCAGCGCGGGCGGCACGGGCAAGACGCCGACGGTGATCGCATTGGCCGAGAGGCTCTCTGCGCGCGGGGTGCAGGCACATGTGGTCAGCCGGGGCCATGGCGGCACGGTGGCGGGGCCGCACCGGGTGGTCGAGGCGAAAGACCGCGCCGATCAGGTGGGTGACGAACCCCTGCTGCTGGCCGCCTTCCTGCCGGTCTGGGTCGCAAAGGACCGGTTGGCGGGCGCGCAGGCCGCCGTCGCCGCCGGGGCCGAGGCGATTTTGCTGGATGACGGGTTCCAGAACCCCGCCCTGCACAAGGACCTGTCCATCGTCGTCGTCGACGCCGCGCGCGGATTCGGCAATGGCCGCGTCATCCCCGCCGGTCCCTTGCGTGAACCCGTCGCCACCGGCCTCGCCCGCGCCGACCTGCTGCTCAGCATCGGGCCGGAGGTCGCGCAGGCCCGGTTCCGGGACGGATGGCAGGACAAGATCACCGTGCCTCACCTGACAGGCCACCTCGCCCCCCTGCCCACGGGTCTGCCTTTCGAGGGGCTGCCCGTGCTGGCCTTCGCGGGCATTGGCTACCCCGAGAAATTCTTCGCCACCCTGCGCGCGATGGGGGTGGACCTGAAACATGGCGAGGCGCTCAGCGATCACCAGCCGCTGACCGAGGCACTGATGGCGCGGCTGGAACAGGATGCAGTCCGGCTTGGCGCGCAACTGGTGACGACGGAAAAGGACGCGGTGCGCCTGCCCCGGCGGTTCCGGCAGAAAGTGCTGACGGTGCCGGTGCGGCTCAAGATCGACGACTGGGGGCCGCTTGATGCGGGCTTGGACCGGGTGTTGACGGGAAAAGGTCGGCCTAGTCGCTGAACTTCACCAGCCCTTCGCGCAAGAGCCTGCGGATCAGCACGGCGCGCCCCTCCTCGTCCAGATCGCCCGGCAGATCGGCCAGCGTGAAGACCTGACCCGACAGCGCATGGGCCAGCGGACCCTTCGCATGGGCGGGCAGGCTGAGGACCGCGCCCTGGCAGGAAACGGCGACCATATCCTCGGCCCCGTCCTTGCCCGGAACATCCATCAGCCGGTAGATCAGGTTGGGCCGCGCAACCAGGCGCGAGGCGGGCGACAATCCCGCCATCTTCACCAGTTCCTGCATCTGGCCATGCACACGCGGTAGCCTCGTGTCGATGAAATCATCGCGGAAGGCATCCAGGACCGGCCCCAGATCGGCGGCGGCGAGTTTCTTCTGAAGCGCATCGAACCTGGCCTGCGCCGCGCGCGAATCGTAGCCCTCATCGGTGAAGCCCGGCGGCAACGCCTCGCGGAAGGCGACATCGTCATGCGCCAGCATCCGCACCACCTCGACCATCAGATCGGCCCAGGAGCGCGTCATCAGCCCCGTGGTGATATGCAGCGAGGTCTGATCGGTCGAGACCGCATCATGCGTCAGCCCGCGCGGGACATAGACCATGTCGCCGGGGCCCAGGACGAAGCGGTCGGTCTCGTCTCCGATGGGCACGTCATGCGGGTCAAAGCCCTGATCGGCCAGCGGCAGGGCGACGGGCGTGTCATAGATGCGCCATTCCTTGGTGCCTTCGATCTGCAACACCAGCACGTCATGACCATCGTAATGCGCCTTGAAGCCCTGGCTATGGGCGGGGGTCAGGTAGATATTCGTCTGCACCCGCGCGCTGAACACCTTCTCCAGCGCGCGGCAGAAATCGGCGAGCTTGGGCAGGCGTTCCTGAAGATTGGACAGGATGATCGTGGCACCGTCGGCAAAGAGGCGCGTCGCGGCCACCGGGTCGACAAACCCGTTCCCATAGGCGAAATCCGCCGCCGTGATCTCGGCATCGGCGCGGGTGACGTTGACTTCCGGAACGGACAGGCCAAGCGTGGTCAGCGCCCAGTCGATATCGGCAAGCGACAGCAGGTCGGCGTAATAGCCGGGATCGTCGCGGCGGATCACCAGGTGCTTCTTCTCGAAACTGTCGCGAAAGAAGGCCTCGGACGATACCGGGGCAATGGTCCAGTCGAAATCGCGGGTCATCGGCAGATCCTCCATCCAGGGCTCAGGCTAGCCGCTGCGGCACATGGCAGGCAACCGCCATCACGCGGGCGTCAGCGCGACTCGGCTTGACAGGTCAAGCATAGTCCCTATATACATAGTGTAAATACCACATTTTCTTAATGGCAACACGAAAGGCCATGAGATGAGAAAACCAGACAAACCCCGGAAAACGCTCAGCGATTCCGACATCACCACAAGCCGCCCGGCGCGGCGGGCCGTGCTTGGCCTGCTCGCAGCCGGTGGTATCGTGGCGCTTACCCCCGGCCAGGCACAGGCCGCCGATATCGACAATGGAACCTGGACCGATGCGGGATCCTGCCCGCGTGGCGGCGGTGGCGGCTACACCGGCGTCTCCGATCAGGACAATGGCCGCATCACCGATGCCGGCGGATACGGGCGCGGGCGTCCTTATTGCTGACGCCGCAGCTCTGACATGATAGAGATCGGTCTGCGCCCTTTACACTGGCGCGGATCGCCGATTCCCCCGGAGCCACGACATGCCCAAGACCCTGAAAGACAGTGATATCGAGACGCTGCGCCCGCCCCGGCGCTACTTCCTCGGTATGGCGGCAATTGGCAGCGCGGCGGTCCTTCTGCCGACAAGCGCGCAGGCCGCCGATGGCGATAGCGGGTCGTGGTCCGATGGCAATGCCTGCCCGCGCGGCCCCGGTGGCACGCGCACGGGCGCGACGGATAGCGACAATGGCCGCATCTCGGACGCCTCGGGATACGGTCGGGGACGCCCGAACAACTGCTGATTCGGATTACGTGTAGGGTGGGCAGTTTGCCCACCATGGCGCGCGTCGGAGACACCTCAGACCATCTTGATCACATCCTTGTCGATCGACAGCATGTAACCGCGCCTTGCGATATTCTTGATCAACAGCTCGCTGACCATCTGGTTGCCGAGCGTATCGCGCAGGCGCTTGATTCGCGTGGCCCCCGCCGCTTCCTCGCAATCCGCCGCATCCTTGCCCGACACCATCGCCTCGATTTCCGCGCCCGACAGCACGTCATCATCCATCCGCGCCTCGGCCAGCACCGACAGCGTCTCCATCGCGGCGCCGGTCAGCTTGAATTCCATGTTGTTGAGGTAGACGATCCTCTCCTCCCGGCTGACGATCAGCGACGAGACCTGGATGCCCGATTTCTCGATCTCGCCCATGCGCTTGTTCAGCGTGATGATGGTGACGAGAAAGATCAGGCAGGCCACCAGAAGCGCGGTGGCAAAGAGGATCAGCACGAAGATGATCGCCCGGTAGCTGGCCAGAACCTTGGAAAAGGCGGTGCCGGATTGGGCCAGGATCTCGAGGATCCTTATGGATTCACTGGTCGTCAGCGCATCGTTGACGACAAAGATCTCCTCGACCGCCGCGTTGAACGCGTTGGCATCTGGCAGATAGGTGAATAGCAGGATCGCCGTCACGGTCAGAATGGCGACGACGATCACGATCCCGATCTGCACCACGCGGGTGCCGCTGATCCGGGTCTCAGAAACTAAGGTAGTATTGTCCTGCACGCGCTTCCCTCGAATCGAGGCCGGACTCGTCAAAGACCGACATCACCTCCAGAAGCTGCCAACCGCCTGTCAGACGGCTTGAAATGACGGGCGCTGCGGCACCGACACTGCAAGCGGAGGCCGGCAGCTCGATAACACCGTAATGCAGGCGCAGCGGGTTATCCATCTTTGCCTTGTAATCGGCGTAACAAGTTGCATTGGCCGCGGTGGCGACAGAGGCAAAGCCCAGGAGGGCAAGGGTGAGGAGAGCATGTTTCATGGGGTGGAGTTAGGGGCTTTCGGCCCTGTCATGCAATATCATTGGCTTTTTTCCGTGATGTTATCGGATAGCGCGCCCCTGATATTGCCTGTCCGGGCGACACGGGAGGAAAATTGGACATTCCCGCATCAACGCGGCCCTGCCCTTGTCCCCTTTCCTTTCGGAGAAAGATGTCATGTTCAAATCCCTTCCCAGACTGCTTGCCGCGGCATCGCTGTCGCTGACCCTTGCCCTGACCGGCATTGTCGCCAGCACGACGCCCGCGCAAGCCGACAACGAAAACCTGCGCCGGTTCCTCGGCGCTGCGGCGGGCATCGCCCTGCTCGGCACCGTCCTGAACAACAATCGCAACAATGGCCATGTGCATTACGCGCCGCCCACCCGGCAAGTGATCGTGCCCCCGGTCCGGCACAGCCTGGTCGCGCCGTCACGCTGCTACACCCGTTTCAGCGGCCCGCAGGGGCATTTCAGCGGCTTCGGCGCGCAGTGCATGCAGTCCAGTTACTACGCCAACCAGCTGCCGTCATCCTGCCTGGATCGCGTCTTCACCAATCGCGGCTGGCGTCATGTCTATGACGCGCAGTGCCTTTATCGTCACGGTTGGGTGCGCTCCTGACACAGGAATAGTCCATCGAGCAGTGCGGTGGACGGCGGCGGGGTCAGGGCCCCGCCGCCATTTTCTTGGACTCGGGGGAGGCAGGGTCAGGGCCCTGCCACCATTTTTATTGCGCGCCCGCCCGCGCCGTGGTTTCTGAGGCGCATGAGTCCGACCCCCGATTTCAGCCCCGATTTCAGCCATGAGACCCGCTCGGGACTGCGCGTCGCAGGCGTCGACGAGGTCGGGCGGGGGCCGCTGGCGGGCCCTGTCATGGCGGCGGCGGTGGTTCTGGATCCTCTGCGAATCCCTCCCGGACTGAACGATTCCAAGAAGTTGAGCGAGGCGCGGCGGCTGGAGTTGAACGATGCGCTTCTGGCCTGCGCGGATGTCGCCATCGGCATTGCCAGTGTCGAGGAGATCGACCGCCTCAACATCCTGCATGCCAGCCTGCTTGCCATGACCCGCGCGGTCGCGGGGCTGCGAACCCCGCCCGATCACGCCCTCATCGACGGGAATTTCCTGCCCAAGGGCCTCTGCTGCCCCGCCACGCCGCTGATCAAGGGCGACGGCCTCAGCCTGTCCATAGCCGCGGCCTCAATTGTGGCGAAAACAAGCCGCGACCGGGCGATGTGTGCATTGGCGCAACAATATCCCGGCTACGGATGGGAGCGGAACGCCGGATACCCCACGCCGCTGCATCGTCAGGCCCTTCAAGATTTAGGGGTCACCCCCCACCATAGACGAAGCTTCAAGCCGGTCCACAATATATTGTATCAAGCATCATCTGCAACCTCTTGATTCAAAAAAGAAATTGACCGCGAATCAGCTTTGACTCATTCTTGAGCGACACATCAGCGCCCGCCAGAGGCGTCTACGCAGAGGCAGAGATGACGAAAAAAACGACCCAAACGGGGGCTGATACGCTTCCGCTCAATACAATTGTGCCCGGTGACTGCATCGACGTGATGAACAGCCTGCCCGAGGCATGCGTGGACCTCATCTTTGCGGACCCGCCCTATAACCTGCAACTCAAGGGCAACCTGCACCGCCCCGACAATTCGATGGTCGATGCGGTCGACGATGCCTGGGACCAGTTCGACAGTTTCGCGGTCTATGACACGTTCACCAAGGCCTGGCTGAAGGCCGCACAGCGGGTGCTGAAACCCAATGGCGCGATCTGGGTGATCGGCAGCTATCACAACATCTTCCGCGTCGGCTATGAGCTGCAGAATCAGGGGTTCTGGCTGCTCAATGACGTGATCTGGCGCAAGTCGAACCCGATGCCAAACTTTCGTGGCAAGCGGCTGACCAATGCGCATGAAACGATGATCTGGGCCTCGAAATCCGAGGGCGCGAAATACACCTTCAACTATGAGGCGCTGAAGGCGCTGAACGAGGGCGTGCAGATGCGATCCGACTGGGTCTTGCCGATCTGCAACGGGCATGAGCGGATCAAGGACGAAAAGGGCGACAAGGCGCACCCGACTCAGAAACCCGAAAGCCTGCTGCACCGCATCCTGGTGGCGACGACCAATCCCGGCGATGTGGTCCTTGACCCGTTCTTCGGCACCGGCACCACCGGCGCGGTGGCCAAGAAACTGGGCCGCGATTTCATCGGGATCGAGCGCGAGGATGCGTATCGCGATGTCGCCGAGAAGCGCCTGAAAACCATACGGAAATTCGACCGAACCTCGCTGGAGGTCACGCAATCCAAACGCGCCGAACCGCGTGTGCCATTCGGCCAGCTGGTCGAACGTGGGCTGCTGAACCCCGGCGAGGAACTGGTCAGCCCGCGCGGCAAGATCGCCAAGATTCGCGCCGATGGCACGCTGGTGATGTCGGATGCCAAGGGCTCGATCCACCAGGTCGGGGCCAAGCTGGAGAACGCGCCAAGCTGCAACGGCTGGACCTATTGGCATTTCCGCCGCGAGGGCAAGACCGTGCCGATCGACCTTCTGCGCCAGCAGGTCCGCTCCGAGATGACTCCGAAATAGACCGATACCGCCCGTGCGCCCTTTTGCGGCGCACGCGACTTCCCCGCCGGTCCGGGATCGGCGGGGCTTTTTGCCGTCGGCACGTTGCATTTTCAAAGCGACAAGGTGGAGCAAAAGGCGCGTTCGACCAAAGGGAGAAGCAGCGTTTTTCGATTCAAGGCTGACGCAAAGTGCCTTTAACGCGGCATCGGATTGCGCGCCTTGTTGTAGGCGGACCAGTCTGTAATCTCGGGATAATACCGCGCCCGCCATGCCCGCACGCGCGGGTTCATGCGGGCCCGCCAGAGCGGCGGGACCAGCGCCATAAGCGTCATCACCGGGTAGCCGAAGGGCAGTTGCGGGGCCTCGGCATCGGTGTAGGTCTGCAACAGCGGAAAGCGGCGGCTCGGCTTGTAGTGGTGGTCGGAATGGCGTTGCAGGTTGATCAGAAGCCAGTTTGTGACGCGATGCGAGGCGTTCCAGCTGTGATGCGGCTGGACATGCTCATAGCGGCCGTTTTCCAGATGCTTCCGGGTCAGGCCGTAATGCTCGACGTAGTTGGTCAGTTCGAGGAAGGAGATCGCAAAAAATGCCTGCACGATCAACCACATGAACCCTTCCCATCCGCCGAGGATCAGCGCCAGTGCAAGCATGCCGGCCTGCAGTGCCCAGTAGCGCCAGAAGGGGTTCGAGGGGTGATGCCAGGGCAGCCCCTTGCGCGCCAGCATCGCCTTTTCGGCGCGGAAGGCGGACACGGGCGATTGGCGCAGCACGCGCAGGAAGAAGCGGTGAAACCCCTCGTTATAGCGCGCCGAGACCGGGTCTTTCGGCGTGCCGACATGGATGTGATGGACCAGCAGATGTTCGCTGCGGAAATGGCTGTAGAGGACCGACGCCATCAGGAGATCGCCGAGCCAGCGCTCAAGCTTCGTGCGTTGGTGCATCAGCTCATGCGCGTAGACGATCCCGACGCCCCCGGCCATCAGCCCTACATTATAGAAAAGCAACGCTTTTTCGGCCCCCGACAGATGCGCGGCACGGGTCGCGTACCAGATCAGACCCAGTTGCGTCACGATCTGAAGCGGGAACCAGATCAGCGTGATCAGGCGATACCAGAACAGGCTGGACTCGGGCGTTTCCGGGTCGGGATTGGCGGAGTTCAGGCCGGAAATCTGGTCCAGAATCGAGGTCAGCGCCAGCGCGTAGACCGGGGCCAGGAACAGCATCCAGCCGCCTTGCAGCGCGCCGGTCCAGACCAGCGGAACAAGGATCAGCGTGATCCAGAAGGGAAGCGCATTCTGGATGCGGGCGACCTCGGCACTTGCGGTCATGGGGCGGCTCATGCGTGATATTCCTGACGGGTTTGTCAGGTTTTCCTGACAGGTTTGTCAATTCTACGACCCGCGCAGGGAAACTCAATCCCGATCAAAAGCGGGTTTCGCAAGGTCAAGCGCCTTGCGCATCACCGTGGGCAGGTCGGCGGGGCGGAGCGGGCGGAAATCGCCGGGTGTGCCTGCGGGCAGATGGGCAAGCCTCAGCGACAGGCGCAGGTGGAAATGGGTGAAGGTGTGGCGCACCTCCAGCCCCGGATCGTGCCAGTCGGCGGCGATGGGTGGGGACGGGGCGGGGGCCTCCTCCACCCATTCTGTCGTCGGCCAGCCAAGCATGCCCCCGAGCAGCCCCTTTTCGGGGCGCGTTTCCAAGAGCCATGTGCCATCGGCGCGGCGCGCGAGATAGGCGATGCCGTGGCGGATGGGTTTGGGCCTCTTCGGGGTCTTGGCGGGCAGCTCGGCCGCGATACCCTGCGCGCGCGCCTGACAAGGATCGCGCAGGGGGCAGATGCCGCAGGCCGGGTTGCGGGGGGTGCAGATCGTCGCCCCCAGATCCATCACCGCCTGCGCGTGATCGCCGGGGCGGATTTCGGGCGTCAGCGCCCCGGCGCGGGATTTCAGCGCGGGCTTGGCGGCGGGCAAGGGCGTCTCGACCGCGAAAAGCCGCGCCATGACGCGCTCGACATTGCCATCCATCACGGTCGCGGGCCGGTCGAAGGCGATCGCGGCGATGGCGGCGGCGGTATAGGGGCCAATGCCGGGAAGGGTCAGCAGCGCCGCCTCGGTATCGGGGAAATGCCCGCCATGATCCGCCGCCACCACGCGGGCGCATTTCAGAAGGTTGCGGGCCCGCGCGTAGTAGCCAAGTCCGGCCCATGCGGCCATGACTTCGGCATCCTCGGCCGCCGCCAGCGCCTCGACCGTGGGCCAGAGCGTGGTGAACCTGGCAAAATAGTCCCTTACGGCGGCCACGGTGGTCTGTTGCAGCATCACCTCGGACAGCCAGATGAAATAGGGGTTGGGAACGGCGGTATCATGCGGGCCAACGCGCCAGGGCAGATCGCGGGCATGGGTGTCATACCAGGCCAGCAAGGCGGGGCTGTAATCTTCGTCACGCACGTTTTATGGGCTCCCCCGTTCGTAGGCCATTGGTTCTCCCTGCCGAGAGAGATAAGCTAGGCAAGACGAAAGGAAACCCGATGCCCCCGCCCGCGCGCACCATGCCCGTGACCCAGAAACGCCGCAAGCGCGGCTTCGAGGCGGCGTCGAAACTGGTCGCCGGTCAATTGCGCCAGCCGTTCGAGAAGCGCGGGTTTTCCGAAACCAAGCTGCTGACCCATTGGGCCGAGATCGTCGGCGAGGAAACCGCCGCCGCCGCGATTCCGGTCAAGATCCGCTATGCACGGGGCGGGTTCGGGGCCACGCTGGTCCTGCTGACCACGGGCGGGCGCGCGCCGATGCTGGAGATGCAGAAGGATGCGATCCGGGGCAAGGTCAACGCCTGCTACGGCTATAACGCCGTCAGCAAGATCCAGATCACCCAGACCGCGCCGGTGGGCTTTGCCGAGGGGCATGTGCGTTTCGAGGTGAAGCCCGAGGCACCGCCCCGCCCCACACCCGAAATTCTGAACGCGGCCCGTGTCGCCGCGGACCCGATCAAGGACAGCACGCTGAAGGACGCGTTGGAACGTTTGGCGCGCAATGTCCTGACCAAGAACAGTCACTCAAGGAGAAGTTAATGAACCGCACCGTTTTGACAGCCGGCCTGCTGGCCGTAATCGTGGCAGCCAGCGGCTATATCTGGCTGGACCGCTTTGGTTCCGAAGCGGAACCCATGCTGGCCGCCAGCGCGCAGGAGGCCGGGACCGGGTCGGAGACTGAGGCCGATGCTGAAGACGCGGGCAGCGTCGAAGTGATCGAGATGGCGATGGGCGACCCCGATGCACCGGTCACGATCATTGAATACGGGTCGGTCACCTGCTCGTATTGCGGGCGCTTTCACGTAGAAGTGTTGCCGCAGCTTGAGGAAAACTACATCGACACCGGGCAGGTGCGGTTCGTCTTCCGCGAGGTCTATCAGCATCGCTATGGCCTCTGGGGCGGGTTGGTCGCGCGTTGCGGCGGCGAGATGCGCTATTTCGGCGTGATTGACCGGCTGATGGAAACCCAGTCGGAATGGCTGGCGGGCGAACCCGCCGACGTGGCCGAGAGCCTGCGCAGGGTCGGGCGCAGCGTGGGGCTGAATGACGAGCAGCTTGACGCCTGCCTGACCGATACCGCGATGGCCGAGGCGATGATTGCGGTCTCGGAGGAACAGACCACGGCCGCCAACGTGCGGGGGACACCGAGCTTTGTCATCAATGGCGAGTTCTACGAGAACATGGGCTATGATGCCTTTGTCGATGTCATCGACGAATTGCTGGCCGAAGAGGGCTGATGACGGCCCCGCTTGAGGGCGTCAAGGTCCTCGAACTCGCCCGTATCCTGGCCGGCCCCTGGGCCGGTCAGACCCTGGCCGACCTGGGGGCCGAGGTCATCAAGGTAGAAAGCCCCGATGGCGACGATACCCGCCGTTGGGGCCCGCCTTTCGTCGAGCGCGAAGGCGACATCTCGGCGGCCTATTTCCATTCCTGCAATCGCGGCAAAGCCTCGGTCGTGGTGGATTTCCGCACCCCTGAAGGTCAGGCGCGGGTGCGCGAAATGGCGGCCGGGACGGATATCCTGATCGAGAACTTCAAGCTTGGCGGGCTGGCCAAATACGGGCTGGATTACGAGAGCCTGCGGGCGGTCAATCCTGGCCTGATCTACTGCTCCATCACCGGGTTCGGGCAGACCGGGCCGTACGCGCATCGGGCGGGCTACGACTATATCATTCAGGGCATGTCGGGGATGATGTCGGTCACCGGCGACCCCGAGGGCCAGCCGCAGAAGGTGGGCGTGGCGGTGACGGATATCCTGACCGGGCTTTATTCCGTGAACGCGATCCTGGCGGCGCTGCATCAACGCGGGCGGACCGGCAAGGGGCAGCATATCGACATGTCGCTCCTGGATGTGGCGACCTCGGCGATGGCCAACCAGGCGATGAATTACCTGGTGACCGGCAAGGCGCCGGCGCGGATCGGCAATGCGCATCAGAACCTGACGCCCTACCAGGTGTTCGACTGCCGCGACGGATGGATCATCATCGCCACCGGCAATGACGCGCAATACCGGCGGCTCTGTGACCTCCTGGGGCTGGCCGAGATGGCCGAGGACGCGCGCTACCTGACCAATGCCGACCGGATCGAGAACCGCGACGCGATGACCAAGGCGCTGACCGAGGCGACATTGCGCCTCGACAAGGCCGACCTGCTGGCGGGTTGCGAGGCGGCGGGCGTGCCCGCGGGGCCGATCAACGATCTGGCCGAGGTCTTCGCCGACCCCCAGGTGCAGGCGCGCGGCATGCGGATCGCGCCGGGCGGTATCCCCGGAGTGCGCTCGCCCTTCACCTTCTCCGATGCCGACCTGACCCTGGACCGGCCCGCACCGAAGCTGGGTGAAGACGGGTAGGAATGGTGACCCTGGCAGGATTCGAACCTGCAACCTGCCCCTTAGGAGGGGGCTGCTCTATCCAGTTGAGCCACAGGGCCACGCGCTGCCCGTTCTGCGCATTTCCGCGCGGCAACGCAAGCCGTGCGGGCAAATTTCGCGCGTCGGGCGAGAGGCTTGGACAATTCCGAAATTGGTGCGTATCAAGGGTGTTAACGCAACCATGAGGAGCCGAGCGCGGTGCCCATTCGCCCCCCCGAGACCGACAGGCCGCAATTGACGCTGCGCGATGTGGCCGAGGCGGCCCGCGTCTCCGAGATGACGGTGAGCCGTGTGTTGCGCAATCGCGGCGATGTCAGCCAGGCCACCCGCAACCGGGTGATGGAGGCGGCGCGGACCCTGGGCTACGTGCCCAACAAGATCGCGGGCGCGCTGGCCTCGAACCGGGTGAACCTGGTCGGCGTGGTCATTCCGTCGCTGTCGAACATGGTGTTTCCGCAAGTTTTGGCGGGTATTTCCGACATGCTGGACGATACCGAGCTGCAACCCGTTTTCGGGGCCACCCATTACGAGCCCGAGCGCGAGGAGAAGGTCATCTACGAGATGCTCTCGTGGCGGCCCTCGGGAATGATCGTGGCGGGGATCGAGCATTCGGATGCCTCCCGCGCGATGCTGGCCAATTCCGGCATTCCGGTGGTCGAGATCATGGATGCCGATGGTGACCCGATTGATGCGATGGTCGGGATCAGCCACCGTGCCTCGGGGGCGCGGATGGCGCGCGAGATTCTCAAGCGCGGCTACCGGCGGATCGGGTTCATGGGCACCAAGATGCCCGAGGATCATCGAGCGCGGAAGCGTCTGGAGGGGTTCGAGGGCGTGCTGCGCGAGGCCGGGATCGACCTGGCCGACCGGATCTATTACGCGGGCGGCTCGGCGCTCGGCAAGGGGCGCGAGTTGGCGCAGGAGATGCTGTCGCGCCATGACGATCTGGATTTCCTCTATTTCTCCAATGACATGATCGCGGCGGGCGGGTTGCTCTACTGTATTGAACAGGGCCTCGATATTCCCGGCAAGATGGGGCTGGCGGGCTTCAACGCGGTGGAAATCCTTGACGGGCTGCCGATGCAGCTGGCCACCATGGACACGCGCCGCCGCGAGATCGGCGAGGCCGCTGCCCGCATCGTCGCCGCGCGCGTCGCGGGTGAGCCCTGTGACGAGATCATCACGCTGGATTCCGGCTTCGACCCCGGCCAGACGATGCGCGACGCGCCCTGAGATTCAGGGATTCATTTTTCCGCATTTCCTGCTAAACTGCCGGGATAACCGAAGAAAATTCGGACCGAGAGAGGCAGGCAGATGAACAAGATCCTGGACGAGGTGTCCATTACCAAGGCGGCTGACCGGGTGGAGGGGATCGAATCCTCCCGCAAGGGCAACACCCATCGCACATGGTTTCGCGGCGGCACCGGCAGCAGGCCCCCCAAGGCGATGCAGATGATGCCGGAAACGGCGGTTCTGGACTACGTGCTGAAAGGCTGGACGCCGGACGCGCCGTCGATCAACGAGACCACCAAGGTCACGGCCTTCGGCTCGTGCTTTGCGGCCTATATCTCGGACTGGCTGGCCTCGCGCCATTACAACGTGCTGACCCGCAACAAGGAATCCAACGCCTATGTCGTCAGTTGCGGCGAAGGCATGGTCAACAGCTTCGTCATCCTGCAACAATTCGAATGGGCCTTCGAGGGCAAGAGCTTCGACGCGCCGCTCTGGCATGGCTACAAGGCCGAGGAGTTCGGCTATGACGAGGACGTGCGGCAGGAGACGCTGCGCCTGTTCAACGACACGGATGTCTTCATCCTGACTTTGGGCCTCTCGGAGATCTGGTATGACGAACCCACCGGTGGCGTCTTCTGGCGCACCCTGCCCAAGGGCAAATACGACCCCGAGCGGCACAAGTTCCGGGTCTCGACCGTAGAGGAAAACCGCGACAACCTGCGCGAGATCTACCGGCTGATCCGCAAGCATCGCCCGGATGCCAGGATCATCCTGACCCTGTCGCCGATCCCGCTGGTCACGACCTTCCGCGAGGAAAGCTGCATCAGCGCCAATTCCGTCTCGAAAGCGGTGCTGCGGGTCGCCATCGACGAGGTGATGCGCGAGTTCAAGGATGAGGGGTATCTGTTCTACTGGCCCTCCTACGAGATCGTCACGGATGTCTTCACCTATCCCTTCAAGCCCGACCGGCGGCATCTGCAACCGGCGGTGCAGGAGTTCATCATGATGACCTTCGAGAGGGTCTGGTGCGAAAAAGCGCCCACGGACACCGCCTATCTGGGGCAATGGCTGCGCGCGAAATCGGCCTCGGGGCAATTGATCGAGGGGATCGACTGGGCCGTGTCTGCGGGCAAGACCGGCAAGCTGCGGCACATGCTCAAGCGCAACCGGATCAGTGAGCATAATGTCACCGACGAGAAGGCGAAAGAGCTGATCACGCGCTACCTGGACGAGGTGGAGGCGCAGTCGGAGTGAAGCGTGCGCGCCCGGTCGACCGGGCGCATTTGCGGCCCGTCGATGGGCCGCACCCCTCAACAATTCGGCAGGTTCACCGCCAGCCCGCCCCGACTGGTTTCCTTGTAGTTGTCGCTCATGTCCAGGCCGGTCTGGCGCATCGCCTCGACGCAATTGTCGAGCGGCATGAAATGGGTGCCGTCCCCGCGCAGCGCGAGCGACGCGGCGCTGACCGCCTTGATCGCGCCAAGCCCGTTGCGTTCGATACACGGCACCTGCACCAGCCCCGCCGCCGGGTCGCAGGTCATGCCGAGGTGATGTTCCAGCGCTATTTCGGCGGCGTTTTCCACCTGTTCATTCGTGCCGCCAAGTGCGGCGCAGAGCCCGGCCGCCGCCATCGCGCTGGCCGATCCGACCTCGCCCTGGCAGCCCACTTCAGCGCCAGAGATCGAGGCATTGTGCTTGATCAGCCCACCGATTGCCGCCGCCGTCATCAGAAAATTGCGCCGTCCCTCCTCGGTCGCGCCGATGCAGTGGTCGCGGTAGTAGCGCAGCACGGCAGGCACCACGCCCGCGGCCCCGTTGGTGGGCGAGGTCACGACCTTGCCGCCGGCCGCGTTCTCCTCGTTCACGGCCATGGCGTAGACGCTCATCCAGTCGTTGATCGTGTGCGGCTGCGCCTGGTTGGTCCCGCGTTCGTTCAGCAATTGCCGGTGGATCGCCTTGGCGCGGCGCTTGACTGACAACCCGCCGGGCAGAGTGCCCTCCATCCGCAAGCCTCGGTCGATGCAGTCATCCATCGTCTGCCAGATCGCATCCATCCGCGCCTTGATTTCAGCGCGCGGCGCGTTCGCCTCCTCATTGGCCCATTTCATCTGCGCGATACTCTTGCCCGAGGCGCGGCCCATGGCCAGCATCTCGTTCGCGGAGCCGAAGGGATAGGGATAGCCCTGCGCCTCCTTCTCGGCGTGAAATTCCTTCGGGCCGCCGTTCTTCTGCGCATCCAGCTCCGCCGCCGTCATCACGAAGCCGCCGCCGACGGAGTAATAGGTCTCCTCCATGAACAGGCGTCTGGCGGCGTCGAAACCGCGCAACACCATGCCATTGGCGTGACCGGGCAGGGGCGGGCCGTAATCGAAGATCAGATCGGCGGCGGGGTCGAATTTGAGCGGCGGCAGGCCGTCCGGGTGGATCACCTTGTCGCGGTGCAGGGCGGCCTCGGCCTGTTCCGCGCGGTCGGGGTCGATGGTGGCGGGCTCGAACCCGCAAAGCCCCAGCATCACCGCGCGGTCGGTGGCGTGGCCCTTGCCGGTGAAGGACAGCGAGCCGTGCAGCGAACAGGTGACATACGCCACCTCGCCCGCGCCGGGTTCACGCAGGCCGGTGCGCAGCGCGCCCAGAAAGGACGCCGCCGCCGTCATCGGCCCCATCGTGTGCGACGAGGACGGGCCGATGCCGATTTTGAAGATGTCGAAGATCGAAAGGAACATGGGCCTGCGCTTTCCCGGAGAGGTGTCAGCGCCGGGATAGCGGATTCGCGCGCGATCCGCTCGGGAAAACCGACAGGCCGGACTGCGGGACCGACCTGCCGGAGATGTTCAGAGATCGACCTCGATGGCGACGCCCTTCTCGATGGCCAGATCGACCAGCGCGGCGGAGACCGCGAGATCCTGAAGGCCGACGCCGGTGCCGTCGAATAGGGTGATTTCCTCGTCCGAGGACCGCCCCGGATGGGTGCCGTTGATCACCGCGCCGATCTGGGAGATGTCGCCCTCCTTGATCAGCCCCTTGGCAATCGCGTGCTGGCATTCGCCGATGGAGATGGATTGCGCCACCTCGTCGGTGAAGAGCGTCGCCTTGGCGACCAGCTCGGCGCTGGCCTCCTGCTTGCCCTTCGTATCGGTGCCCATGCAGGCGATATGCGTGCCGGGGCTGACGTGATTTTCCAACAGGATCGGATCGAAGCTGGAGGTGATCGAGATGATCACGTCGGCCTCCTGCAACCCCTCAAGCTCCACCGCCTCGAAAGGCAACCCCGCCTCGGACGCGACCTCCTCCAGGTTCGACAACATCTCGGGGTGATAGTTCCAGCCGATCACCTTTTCAAAACCGCGCTGTTCCAGCGCCGCGCGCAGTTGAAACTTCGCCTGATGACCCGCGCCGACCATGCCCATGACCTTCGCATCCTTGCGCGCCAGGTGGTTGATCGAGACCGAGGAGGCGGCGGCGGTGCGCAGGGCGGTCGAGAAATTGCCGCCGACCATGGCGCGGACCATGCCGGTATCGGGGTCGAACAGGAACACGGTGGACTGGTGGTTGATGACGCCGTGTTTCTCCAGGTTGTTAGGCCAGTAGCCGCCCGCCTTGAGGCCAAGCGTGCTGCCCACGCGGTCGAAACCGCCCTTGAAGCCGTAAAGCGCATCTTCATGGCCGATGGCCTCGCGCACCACGGGGAAGTTGTAGGCATCGCCCGAGGCCATGGCGGCGAAGACATCCGACACCGCCTTGTAGGAGGCTTCGCGCGTCAGCAGGGCGGGGATTTCACGTTCGGGAACGATGATCATGTCTGCAATCCTTCATGAAAAAGGGTGCGCGCGAGGCACGCACCCGATGTCGTGTGTGGCACGCGCAATGTCCCGCGCGCCGCCAATGATCAATAGGCCTTGCCGCGCGCCGAGACGGGCCAGAGGGTTTCCACCTTGCCGTTCCGCACACCGACATACCAGTCATGGACATTGGCGGTGGGGTCGCAATGGCCGGGAATGAGCTTGAGCTTGTCATTGACCTTGAGCACGCCCTTGGGGTCAGCGACGACGCCGTGTTCATCCGAGCATTTGACATATTCCACATCGTCGCGCCCGTAGATCACCGGCAGGCCGCTATCGACGGACTGCGCCTTGAGGCCCGCATCGACGATCGCCTTGTCGGGTTTGGCGTGGCTCATCACACTGGTCAGGATGAAGAAGGCGTTTTCCCATTCGCCCGCGTCGATGCGGTTGCCATCGGCGTCCAGGATGCGGCCGTAATCGGCATCCATAAAGGCATAGGAGCCGCACTGAAGCTCGTTATAGACGCCCGAATTGCTCTCGAAATAGTAGGAGCCGGTGCCGCCGCCCGACACCAGGTCGGTCTCGATCCCCTCGGCTTTCAGCGCGTCCACCGCGTCTTTCACCTGCGCGATGGCGGCGTCCAGCTTGGCCTGGCGATCCTCGAAACTGTCCATGTGCTGCATCGCGCCCTGATAGGCCTGGATGCCGCGATAGGTCAGGTTGTCTGCGCCTTGCACGGCCTTGGCGATTTCCACGACCGCCTCGGTGGTGGTCACGCCACAACGGCCCGCGCCGCAGTCGATCTCGATGAAGACGCCGAGGTTGGTGCCATGCTTGCCCGCAGCCTGCGACAGGTCCGAGACATTGGCCACGTCATCGACGCAGACGATGATCTCGCCGCCGCTGATCTTGGGCAATTGCGCCAGGCGGTCGATCTTGGCAGGGTCGCGGACCTGGTTGGAGACGAGGATTTCCTGGATGCCCGCGCGGGCGAAGACCTCGGCTTCGCTGACCTTCTGGCAGCAGACGCCGATGGCCCCGCCAAGCTCCATTTGCAGTTTCAGCACATCGACGGATTTGTGCATCTTGCCATGCGCGCGGTGGCGCATTCCGTGCGCCTTGGCATAGTCGCCCATCTTCTTGATGTTCCGCTCCAGCGCGTCGAGGTCGAGGATCAGGGCTGGCGTCTGGATGTCGGCCTCGTCCATGCCGATATGGGCGGGGATGTCGTAGCCGACTTCGAAATCGTCGAGGTTTGCTTGCTTGTTCATCTTGGTGCTCCTTTCAGGGGCGGCGGGGGGAACCCGCCCTTCGCAAATTCTTGTCAAGCGGGGGTCAGCCCGCCATCCACGGCAGTTTGTCCAGATCCACATTGCCGCCGGTCAGGATCACGCCCACACGTTTGCCGGCAAAGGCGTCCTTGTTTTTCAGAATGATCGCCAGCGGCACGGCGCTGCTGGCCTCGGCCACCACGCGGACATGTTTCCAGATCAGCTTCATCGCGTCGACGATCTCGGCATCCGAGGCGGTGTAGATCTCCGTCACATGGGTCGACACGAAATGCCAGGTCAGATCCTTGAGCGGCACCAGCAGGCCGTCGGCCACCGTCTTGGGCGCGTCATCGGCGATGATATGCCCCGCCTTGAAGCTGCGATAGGCGTCGTCGGCCTGTTCGGGTTCCGCCGCGATGACCTGCGTTTCGGGGGCCAGCGTGGCAAGCGTCAGGCAGGTGCCCGAGATCATGCCGCCGCCGCCGATGGGGGCCACGACCATATCGAGGCCGCCGGTCTGTTCCACCAGTTCCCTGGCACAGGTTCCCTGCCCCGCGATGACGCGCGGGTCGTTATAGGGGTGGACGAAATCGCCCCCCGTTTCGGCCTGCACCTTGGCGAATGTCTCCTCTCGGCTGGTGGTCGAGGGCTCGCATTCGGTGATCTTGCCGCCGTAACGCGCGACGGTGTCCTTCTTGGCCTGCGGCGCGGTCTTCGGCATGACGACATTGCAGGGGATGCCCCGCTTCATCGCGGCATAGGACAGGCACGAGGCATGGTTGCCGCTGGAATGGGTCGCGACGCCCAGTTTGGCCTGTTCCTCATCCAGCCCGAACACCGCGTTCGAGGCGCCGCGGACCTTGAAGGCCCCCGGTTCCTGGAAGTTTTCGCATTTGAAGAACAGCTTGGCGCCGGTCAGCTGGTTCAGATAGTCGGACTCGCGCACCGGCGTCTGCCGGATATGCGGCTTGATGCGCTCATGCGCCTCCAGCATGTCCTCATAGGTCGGGATATACATCGCCAGGGTCCTTATGCTGCCGCTTTCAGGGCGTCGGCGCGGGTGGTGCGGAAATATTCCTGCGCCGCCGCGACGCCCGAGCCCAGGGTGATCGGATAGTCCAGATCGGCCATGGCCATTTCGATGGTGGCGAGGCCAGACAGGACCATGACATCGGTCAGGCTGCCGAGATGGCCGATGCGGAACGCCTTGCCGTTCATGTCGCCCAGCCCGATGCCGAAGGACACACCATAGGCGTCGAAGGCGCGCGCGACCAGCTTGTTGCTGTCAAAACCTTCCGGAACATAGATGGCGCTGACGCTATCAGAGTAGAGATCGGGCGATTGCGCGACCAGCCTCAGGCCCCAGGCAGCGACGGCCTTGCGGACGCCCTCGGCCAGGCGGTGGTGGCGGGCATAGACGTTCTCCAGCCCTTCCTCCTCCAGCATCTTCAGCGCCTCGGCCATGCCATAGATCAGGTTCAGCGGCGGCGTGTAGGGGAAGCCGCCCGAGGCATTGGCCTTCATCATGTCGCGGAAGTCGAAGAAGGTGCGCGGCAGGGTCGCGGTCTCGATCGCGGCCAGTGCCTTGGGGCTGACGCAGAGGATCGCCATGCCGGTGGCCAGCATGAAGCCCTTCTGGCTGCCGGAAACAGCGATATCGACGCCCCAATTATCGAACTGGAACTCCATCGAGCCAAGCGACGAGACGCAATCGACGAAGAGCATCGCGGGGTGGCCGGCGGCATCCATCGCGCCGCGCACAGCGGCAATGTCGGATTTCACGCCGGTCGCGGTCTCGTTATGGGTGACGAGGACGGCCTTGATCTTGTGGTCCGTATCGGCCTTCAGCGCCTCTTCGAACTTGTCGGCGGGCGCGCCCGAGCCCCAGGGACATTCGATGATCTGCACGTCCAGCCCATGCCGCTGGCACATGTCGATCCAGCGGTGGCTGAACATCCCATAGCGCGCGACCAGCACGGTGTCGCCGGGCGACAGCGTGTTGGTGATGCAGGCCTCCCAGCCGCCGGTGCCCGAGGCGGGGAAGGTGATGATCTGGCCATCACGGGTGGCAAAGACGGTCTTGGTCTTTTCCAGCACCGGCGCGAAGGTCTTGACGAAATCCGGCGCGCGGTGGTCCTGGGTCTGCACGTTCATGGCGTGGCGCAGGCGATCGGGGATATTGGTCGGGCCGGGGATGAAGAGCGGGTTCTGGTTGGGCATGGGGGTTTCCTCCTGATTGGGGCCAATATCGGCGATCCGGCGGGCCCGTGCAATTTTCTTGAAATGTTTTTTCATTTATGGCAGAAAAATAGCAAGGCGTTGGTTTTGAATATTTTTCCATTTCTCATTTTGTCAGGGAAAAACTGCGAAACCGGATCAGGAGGCCGCCACGATGCAGAATCAGCGCCGCCCGCGCGGGCGCCCCAAATCGCAGTTCAAGGAAAGCTCGGCGGGCACCATGCAGGCGCTTGACCGCGCCTTGAGCGTGCTGACGGCGGTGGCGGGCACCGACCGTTCGTCCCTGACCGACCTGGCGCAGGCGCTGGATATTCCCACCGCCACCACGCACCGCATCCTGACCACCTTGCAGAAACACGGCTACGTCGGGTTCGACGAGGAACGGCAGGAATGGATGATCGGCATCGGGGCCTATCGCGCCGGGGCGACCTACCTGAAACGCAACAGCGTGATCGAGGTCGGCCAGCCCGTGCTGCGCCGCCTGATGCGCGAGACCGGCGAGACCGCGAACCTGGCTGTGCCGGACGGCGCGCATGTGGTCTTTGTCGGCCAGGTCGAGACGGAAAACCCGATCCGCGCCTTCTTTCCGCCCGGTAGCCGCGCCAAGATGCACGCCTCGGGCACCGGCAAGGCGATCCTGGCGGCCTGGCCCGAGGATCGGCTGCAACGGTTCTTCCGCGATGAAGACCTGCCACGTCATACCGATCACACGCTGTCCGACCGCGCCGCGCTGGAAGCCGACCTTGGCCAGACCCGCGTGCGCGGCTGGTCCTATGATCACGCCGAACGCTATGACGGCATGTCCTGTATCGGGGCCGCGATCTACGACCAGTCCGGGCAGCCCTGCGCGGGCGTCTCGGTCTCGGGGCCCTCGGACCGCTTCACCGGCGACAGAACCGGCGCTATCGGCAAGGTGGTCAGGGCTGCGGCGGACGAAATCACGCGCGCCAGCGGCGGGCGACATCCTGCCGCATAGGCGGATTCACACGGCTTTGTGACCCAACCTTTCGGGCGGTCGTGCCGTTGCCCATGTATGTGCTATCCTGAACGCCGCCATTTCCGATGTGACTGGAGAATCACTAATGCTTAAGAGACGCCATTTCATCATGACCAGTGCCGCGATGTTTTCGGCACCCATCGCCATGCCCGCCTTTGCTCAGCCGTCCAATTGGGATGCCTGGGACGCACAGGTGACGCCCCTTGGCTATGACCCCGCGACGTCGAACCCCTGGGGCATTCACGAGCGGTTCCTGCCCCGGCTGGTCGAGGCCAATCCGGGTCTGACGCCGGGCGATATTCATGTCGATGCAGTGGCGCGCTACCTCTACCATATCCGCGAGGGCGGCACCGCGATGCGCTATGGCGTCGCCATCGGGCGCGGCGACCTCTATGAACCCGGCACCTACACCATCGCGCGCAAGGCGCGCTGGCCCTCCTGGACACCGACCGCCAACATGATCCGCCGCAACCCGGAAGAGTATGAGCAATATGCCGATGGCGTTCCCGGTGGCCCGACCAACCCGTTGGGCTCGCGCGCGCTCTATCTCTATGTCGGCAACCGCGATACCTACCTGAGGATTCACGGCACGCCGCAGCCCTGGTCCATCGGCAGCCGCGCCAGTTCCGGCTGCGTGCGGATGGTGATGGCGCATATCATCGACCTCTATGAAGAGGTCGAGATCGGTTCAACCGCGTGGCTCTATCCTGCATCAAACGGCGTCACTGCCGCCAGCTAGGGGCGACTTGAACGGGCGGGCGGGCCATCGCGCATGCAGCGTTCGCTGATCACCCGGCCCCTGTCGCCACTTCGGGCGGCAGGATCAGCACGGCGCGGAAATCGTTGACATTGGTCAGCGTCGGACCGGTGACGATCTGACCGCCGGTCGCTGCAAAAAACGCGTGGGCATCGTTGGTATCGAGCGCAAGGCCCGGATCGCATCCAACCGCAGCAGCGTGGGTGAGCGTCGCGGGGCCCGCATAGGCCCCCGCGACCTCGGCCGCGCCGTCAACGCCGTCGGTATCGCAAGCGATCAGGTGAATGCGCGGGTGGCCAGCGAGCGCGATAATGGCCGCCAGCGCGAACTCGGCATTGGGCCCGCCGACCCCGTCGCCGCGCCGCGTCACGGTGCATTCCCCCCCCGAGAGGAGCAGCACGGGCGCATCCCCGGGCGCCAGAGTGGCGGCGATGTCGATTGCCTCGGTGGCCTGCGCCGTGGCCAGATCGCGGGCTTCCCCCTCAAGCGCGTCGCCAAGCTGGCGCACTGTGACTCCGGCGGCGCGGGCCAGGCCCGAGGCCGCGTCCAGAGACTGGCGCGGGGCCGCGATCACCCGTGCCTCGGCATGGGCAAGCCGGGGATCCGAGGCTTTGAGCGGTGCGGCACCCTCCAGCAGCGCGCGCCGCAGATGGGTCGGCACGTCGATGCGGTGACGGCCGAGTATCTCGGCCACACCCGGCCCGTCCGCATCCGGGTCACCGACCGTGGGGCCGGATGCGATCTCGGAGGGCGCGTCGCCCGGAACGTCGGAAATGATGAGGCTCAGCACCCGCGCCGGGGCACAGGCCGCCGCGAGACGCCCGCCCTTGACGCGGGAGGCGGCCTTTCGCAGCCGGTTCATCGCCGAGATGGGCGCGCCCGAGGCCAGCAGCGCGGTGTTGAGATCCTGCTTGTCGGCCAGCGTCAGCCCCTCGACCGGCGCGCAGAGCAGCGATGAGCCGCCGCCGGAAATCAGCGCGATCACCAGGTCATCTGCCGTGAGCCCCTTCACCAGATCCAGCAGCCGCGCGGTCGCGGCCTCCCCCGCGGCGTCCGGCACCGGATGCGCGGCCTCGACGATCTCGATCCCCTCGCAGGGCCGCGCATAGCCGTAGCGCACCAGGACGAGGCCCTCGCAGGGTCCGTATTCGGCCTCGACCGCCTCGGCCATGCGCGCGCTGGCCTTGCCCGCCCCGATCACCAGAAGGCGACCCGACGGGCGCGGCGGCAACTGCGCGGCGACGACCTGCATCGGGTCTGCGGCATCCACGGCAGAGCGGAACAGCCCGGTGAGGAACGCGCGCGGGTCCAGGGCCGGATTGGTCATTACGGCGTTCCCGTTCTGCGGGTGCCGGTTGCCGTCAGACCCACCGCCCCCGGCGTCATTCATCATGCTGTCAGCCATGTCGCGTAATCGCTGACCAGCAGGTGGATGGGGGCCTCATCCTCCTCGATGGTGGAAAACCGGCCCACCGGATCGCGAAAGATATTGTCGGTCTCGTCGTCATTGACGGTCGAGACCTCTCCGATCAGCACGTCGCCGCCCTCGCCCCAGAAGGCGTGCCAGTCGCCCGGCATGAGGGTGACGCTTTCGCCCGGCGCGAAGGCAAGTCGTTCGCCGGGGGCGAAGTCATAGGCGATGCCGTCGCGCAGCACGGTGCCGCCGCGATCCTCGGCATAGTTTCCGTCATCGTCGGACCCGTAAAGCTCCACGATCAGGGTCGCGCCGCCGCGGTTGATGATGTCCTCGGCCTTGATCACATGCGTGTGCATCGGCGCAACCTGGTCCTGTTTCGAGATCAGCAGCTTTTCCGCGTAACACATGCCGCCGCCGCGTTGCAGGTCGGCCAGTCGGCCATTGCGCAGGGTGAAGAGGGCCAGGCCCAAAGCGTCGAAATCGCCGCCGCCGTAATCGGTCACGTCCCATCCGCAGCGCGCCTCGATCAGGGCGCGCGCGGCGGTCTTGTTGGCGATCATCTCCTCCGGCGTCCAGGCCGCGAAAGGCGGCAGGGCAAAGCCGTGGCTTCGGATCATCCCCTCCGCCTCGGTGAGGATACGGTTGACGTGCGAGCGTTTCATATCAATCCCCTGTTTGCACCGGGTTCAGGCCAGCGCCACCCCGTCAGTGTCGAAGAAATGCAGCTTGTCAGGCGCGAATTCCAGCCCCAATCGGTCGCCGACCCTGGCCTCGCTCTCGCCGCTGGCGCGCACGATCAGCGATCCCACCGCGCCGCAATCGACGATCAGGTAGGTATCCGCGCCCAGGTACTCGACCAGGTCGATACGCCCGTCAAGCTGCCCGTCGCCCGGTTCGACAATGCTGATCACCTCGGGCCGGATCCCCAGATGCACCGCGCCGTCCGCGCCCGGTGCCGCCCCGCCGCGCCCGCCCTGAAGGCTGAATTGGCCGTCCGACACGGTGCAGGGCAACACGTTCATCTTGGGGCTGCCGATAAATTGCGCCACGAAGAGGTTGGCGGGATGTTCGTAGAGCTGCCTTGGTGTGCCGACCTGCTCGATCCGGCCTGCGTTCAGCACCACGATGCGGTCGGCCAGCGTCATCGCCTCGACCTGGTCATGGGTGACATAGATCATCGTCGCGGTCAGTTGCTCGTGCAGCTTGGCGATCTCGTGGCGCATCTCGACGCGCAGGGCGGCATCGAGGTTCGACAGCGGCTCGTCGAACAGGAACGCGGTGGGGTCGCGCACGATCGACCGCCCGATCGCGACCCGCTGGCGTTGCCCGCCGGACAGGTCCTTGGGGCGACGATCCAGATACTCCTCTAGCCGCAGCGCCTGCGCCGCCGCATCGACCTTTTCCCTGATCTCGGGTTTGGGTGCGCCCGCCGTCAGCAGCGAAAAGCCCATATTGTCCCGCACTGACATATGCGGGTAGAGCGCGTAGGACTGGAACACCATCGCCAGGCCGCGCTTGGCGGGCGGTTCGGCGGTGACCTCGCGGGTGTCGATGACCAGGCTGCCGCGGCTGATTTCCTCCAGCCCCGCGATCATCCGCAAAAGGGTGGACTTGCCACAGCCCGACGGGCCGACGAAGATGATGAACTCCCCCTTCTCGATCTCAAGGTCGACGCCCTTGATGACCTGCACGTCGCCATACCATTTCTCGATTGCGTTCAGTGTGATCGCGCCCATGTCTCAACGCTCCTGTGCCGTGGGGGAGGCCCAACCAAGCCAGATGGCGGCCGTCCAGGTGAAGGTTCCGCCACCGGCGGGTGTGCCGTCCTGCGGGTCGAAATATTCGGCAAAGCCGTTCTGGTCGATCAATGCCACGGTGTCGCGCCGGATGCGCTCGGCCTCGTCGGTCAGTCCGGCCTCGTGCAGGCCGGTCGAGACCATCATGTTCATCACCCCCCAGACCGGGCCACGCCAGTAGCGCAGGCTGTCGAACTTGGGGTCCGCAGGGTCGAAACTGGGCACCGCGTAGCGGGCATCGGCCAGCACCCGGTGCAGTGTTTCGGTGGGTTGGCCTTGCCGCAGGCCGCCCCACCAGCCCAGGAAGGACGCGTTCGAGACGCAGCCGCTCAGCTCTCCGGTGCGCAGGTCGCGGCTGTTGTAACAGCCGGTCTTCTCGTTCCACAGCGTCTCGGCCCCGGCCTCCAGCCGGGCGATCCAGCCCTCGATCTCCTCGGTGGGTTCGCTCAGGATCCGGGCGATCCCGACCAGGTCGCGGCTGGCCCGCATCAGGGTGAAGGTCATGGTCGGATCGGCGACGCGGAAGGGGCTGCGCTCGGCAAAGGCGGCGTCGTCCCAATCGGTGTCGCGGCCGAACTGGACCAGCCAGATATAGCGGTCGTAATCGGCCTTGGTCGGGCGCATCCTGGGATCGACATGGCCGGTATCGCGCCGCGTGTAGGGCTCGACCCCCTCGGGCTCGAAGGCGGCCATGGCGCTGTCCCAGTCGGGGGCATTGTCGCGCCCCGATTCCCAGGGGTGGACGATGGCGATGGCCCCGCTTTCGGCGCGGCTGTCCATGAACCAGCGGTGCAGCTTCATCAGCCTCGGGAACAGCGCCCGCAACCGGTCCTGCCCCGTCGCGCCGTCCTTGGCGTAAGTGCGTAAGGCAAAGCTCGCGGCCACCGGCGGTTGCGTGATCCCCGACGAGGCGACCCGCCCCGCCCCCTTGCCCGGCGCGCCCTCGGTGCCCCAGACCCCGGGGCCGGGGAAATAGCCTGCATCCTCCTGGTGGAACTGGATATGCGGCAGCATGCCGTTCTGCCACTGGCCCGCCATCAGCGTCTCCAGCTCGGTCCAGGCCCGATCGACATCGAACGCGGCAAAGCCGAGCGCGGCAAAGGCGCTGTCCCAGTTCCACTGGTAGGGGTAAAGCCCGTCGGTCGGCACGGTATAGCCGCCCCGGTCGTTCAGGCGAAGAATGCGGCGGGCCTCGGAATCGAGGGCGTCGACGCGGGTATCCGTCAGGGTCTGCATTTGCGTCATCCTTTGACCGACCCGGCGGTCAGGCCGCGGGTCATGAATTTTTCGAGTCCGAGGAACAGCGCCATCACCGGCACCGTGGCGATGACGGCGCCCGCCATCAGGTGCTGGCGCGGCACTTCCGATGAGTTCAGCATCGCGACCCCCCGCGTCAGCGTGAAACGCGACGGATCGTCGAGCAGCATGAAGGCCAGCAGGAACTCGTTCCAGGCGATCATGAAGACATAGAGGCTGACCGAGGCCAGCGCCGGCAGGCTCAGCGGCAGGGTGATCTTCCAGATCACCTTCAGCCGGCTCAGCCCGTCCATCAGCCCCGCCTCCTCGATCTCGGCGGGCAGGCCCCGGAAATAGCCCTGCAACATGTAGAGCGAGACCGGAATGGTGGTGACCGGGTAGATCATCACGATGCCCAGGATCGAGTTCCGCAGCCCCAGCATGGAGAAGGCGATATAGATCGGCAGCGCCAGAACGATCATCGGCACCATGTAGATCAGCAGGATCGACCGGCTCATCGGCTTCTGGCCGCGAAACTTGAGCCGCGCGATGGCGTAGGCGCCGGGGATCGAAAAGGCCAGCGTGATCAGCACGGTCAGGACCGAGACATAGAAGCTGGTCCACAGGTAGCTGCCGAAGTTGAAGTCGCGGAACAGCTCCACATAGGAGCGGAAGAGGCCCCAGCCCTGGCTCAGGTCGATAGTGAAATCCAGCGGGTTGGCGATCAGCTCGCCCTGGCTCTTCAGGCTGGTCATCACCATCACGTAGAACGGGATCGCGACGATGGCGGTAAAGAAGATATAGCCGAACCCGGTGAGGAACCGGATCTCGGCCTCCTCGAATTCGTGCCGGGTCAGCGCCCCCGCCGGACAGCCCGCCATCATCCATGACAGCGGCAGCCCCAGGGAGAGGCCAAAGAGCCCCCCCGCCAGCAGTTTCAGCCCCGCGCCGGTCCCGTCGCCGAAGCGGATCACGCCGACAGGCGTGAAGCCAAGCGCGATGGCTAGCGCCACCGCCAGCCCCGCCAGGGCCCATCCGCGCAGCCCCTGCACCGCGGCCAGCCCCACCGCGATGCCGATCAGAAGCGCGCCGATCACGCCGGGCCGGAACGCGGCCCCGGTGGTGAACGACAGCAGCACCGATACGCTGAGCGCGATCACATAGGCCCAGAGAACCGCGATCTGCGGGCCGATCACCCGTCCCTGACGCAAGCCAGCCATCACCGACCCTCCTTCATTTTGCTGAAAATACCTCGGGGAGCGCGAGGGGCTGGCCCCTCGCACGGGTCGGCGCCGAAGGCGACGAAACATGGGATCCTCATAGCCCCTCCTCCTGTGACATGAAGCGGAAGAACAGCCAGGAGAAACACAGAAGCGCCAGCATGATGACCACGGCCACCGCCGCGCCCGCGCCGATATTGGACAGCGCGAAAGCCTGCTCGTAGACATTGACCGTCAACGTCCGCGTCCCCGCATTGCCGCCGGTCAGCAGGAAGATGTCGTCGAACTTGTTGAAGGTCCAGATGAAGCGCAGCAGGAACAGGACCGACAGGATCCCCATCAGCTGCGGCAGGCTGAGATAGCGGAACTTCTGGAACGGCGAGGCCCCATCCATGTCGGCGGCCTCGTACATGTCGGTGTCGATCGACTGCATTCGCGCCAGGATGAACAGGAAGCTCAGCGGGAAATAGCGCCAGATCTCGAACACCGTCACCATGATCAGCGCCAGGGGCCGCTCGCCGAAGAAATTGATCGCGCTGTCGCTGACGCCCATCTGGACCAGGAGCGCATTGACAGAGCCCGAGAACGGGTCGAACAGGATCACCCAGGAAAACGCCACCGCGATCACCGGGGCGACATAGGGAAAGAGGTAGAAGCCGCGCATCAGGCCCTGGCCGCGAAACTCGCGGTTCAAGAGCAGCGCCGCGAACAGGCCCACGACCAGCGCGCCGATGGTGCCGAAAACGGTGTAGAACAGGGTCGCGCCGATCACGGTCCAGAAATCGCGGCTGTCGAAGAGCAGGGCGAAGTTTTCCCAGGTGAACTCGAAATTGGTCAGCACGAAGTCGGCGTCGCCGGTCAGGGCGGGCTCGGTCGCGTCCACATCGACATCATTGTCGAAAAAGGCTTGGGTCACGATGCCGGGGATCTCGATGGTCTCGCGCGCGCCGCCCTCGAAATCGCCAAGGTCGCAGGCGAGGATTTCGCCCTCGATGGTGCAGCGTGGGTCCAGCTCGGCGATCTCGAAGCCGTCGGGCACCACATCGCGCAGCGTCACGCCGGTGATCAGCGCCTCGGGCGAGGAATTGCGCAGCCGGAAGCGCCAGCTTGCCTCGTCGCCCGCCTCTGCGGGACGACCGCGCATCTGTTCGTTGGCGACCGGGGCGGGCGCGCGCAGGTCGGACAGTTCGACCGGCTTGACGCTGATCCAGAAGATCGCCAGCAGCGGCAGGATCACGACCAGCATCACGGCGGTCAGTGTCGGCAGCAGCAGGCCCCAGGCCAGTCGCGCCTCGCGGCGCGCAAGCGGGCCCCTGCCCTTGGGAGGGGTGGCAGCAGTCATCGGCGAAGTCTCCTGCGAAAGAGGATGGCGGGGTGCGGTCCCGGCCCGCACCAAGGGGCCGGGACCGCGAGATCATGGCCTGGATCGTTTCAGGTTCGGGCTGAATCGGTTTTCTCTGCCTCGCCCCTTTCAGGGCCGAACGCGAAAACCGATCCGCAGTCTTCGTCAGAACCTGAAACGCCTTGGCCTACTCGATGCTGGCCAGTTCCTCATTCATCAGCGCGACCGTGGCCTCGGCGTCGCGGACGCCGTCCATGTATTCGCGCACCAGACGGTTGATGATCTGGCTGTTGATGATGCGGCTGGCCAGCGCCAGTTGCCCGTCCTCGACGCCCCAACGCTGTGCCACGTCCAGGCCGCCGACGATCTCGTCGATCATCTCCTGGGCGTAGAGGTCGCTCAGGGGCGCGCGGCGGTCGACGCCGACATCGAGGCCCGCCCAGGCTTCGGTGAACATGTCGGGATCCTCGGCGGTGCCGCGACGGACCGGGAACTTGCCCTCGGGTGCGATCGACAGCGTCGCGGTGTAGCCCTCGTTCATCGAGTATTCGACGAACTGCATGGCGGCATCGGTATCGGCATCCGCCGTGATCCCGAAATAGCGCATGTCGCCCCAGGCCGCCCCGTCCGGGTTCGACGGGCCCGAGAAGGTGGTCACGATACCGGTGGCCGCGGCCAGGTCGCGGGTGGTGGGATCGTCGTTGATGGTGGGCGGGGCGCTGTCGCGCAGGCCGGCCAGCTCATCCAGGATGAAAGGCGACCAGATGATCATCGCGGCACGTCCGGCAAAGTAGAGCTCGCGGCTCTGCTGCCAGTAGAGCTCACCCTCGGGGCTGGCCTCGGTGATGGCGCGGTAAAACTCCAGCACCTCGGTGGTGGCCTCGACATCCAGCTCCTGCAGGCCGTCCGGCCCGACGGGGCTGACGCCATTGGCCAGGAAGACATGCTCCAGCACCTGGCTCATGAAGTTCTCATCGACCTTGGTGGCGGCGACGAAGCCGTACATCTCGGGCGGGTTGTGCAGGGCCTCGATCGCGGCCAGCACGTTCTCGTAGCTGTTCGGCGGCTCCAGCCCGGCCTCGGCGAAGAGGTCGGCGCGATAGACCAGCATCTGGGTCCAGCCATCGACCGGAACCGAGGCATAGCCACCCGCAAAGCTGGCCATTTCCAGCGCGCCCGAGGCGAAGGTTTCCGCGCCCAGGTTCTCGATCACGTCGGTCGCGGCATCGGTGTCGAGGATACCGGCCTCGGCCCAGGGCAGCGCGTATTGCAGCGTGTGATAGATCACGTCCGGCAGGTCGCCCGCGGCAAAGGCCGCGGTGGCGCGGGTGCCCAGATCGCTTTCGGTGACCGGGATCACCTCGACCTCGATACCGGTCTCCTCGGTGAAATCGGCGGCCATCGCCTCCTGCACCGCCAGCCGCTCGGGCTGTTCCTCGGTGGTCCAGAAGCGGATCGTTTCGGCCCCCGCCCCGGCGCTCAGCGCCAGCGTCGATACCGCTGCCAGCAGCAGCGCCCGTGTGCCTGTGGTCATCATTGTCATCAAGTCTCTCCCTTTTGTGTTGGTGGTGTGGGGCCGGTGTTTCTTGCCGGTCCCGGTTCGGTATTGGGTGGCGGCCCGTCCGAGCCGCGCGCGATCAGATGCGCGGGTACGACCTCGCGCAGATGGCTCAGGTCGGCGCCGCGAATGCGCGCGAAAAGCAGCTTGGCCAGGCGGGCCCCGGCGGCGCGGGTATCGACGGCAAAGGTGGTCAGTGGCGGGGTCGCGGTCGCGGCCTCGGGAATGCCGTCATAGGCGATGACCGACAGGTCGCGGCCGATCCGCAGCCCGCGCGCCTCGGCCGCGCGATAGACGCCAAGCGCCGCCCGGTCCAGGGCGCAGACGATGGCCGTCGGCGGGTTGGGCAGGTCCAGCAGTTCGCCCCCCCGCGCCATGCCCTGTTGCGGCGTGATCGCGCCCGAGCGCATCAGGTCGGGGTCATGCGGCAACCCGGCCTCGGCAAGCCCGGCCAGGTATCCGTCGCGGCGCAGCGGCGCGTAGTTGAAGCCGCTATCCCCGTTGACGAAGCCGATCCGCACATGGCCCAACCCGTGCAGGCGCAGGACCGCGTCGCGCATCGCATCCTCGCCGCTGATGTCATGCCAGGCACAGCCCTCGGTGTCGCCGGTCCGCCCGTAGAGCACGAAGGGAACCTCCAGGTCGCGCAACAGGTCGATGCGCGGGTCAGAGACGCGCGTGCGCGGCAGGATGAAACCATCGACCTTATGCTCGGCCACCAGCCGCGCGATGGTGGCGACCTCGTCCTGCTCATCCAAAGCGGTGGCGATGCTGAGCGACCAGCCTTCCTCCGACGCGGCCCGCGAGATGCCGTCGAGGAAATCGGTCAGGAAGGGTTTGTGGGTGTTGTCCGGCCCTGCGTTCAGCACCAGTCCCAATGCCCGGGCCATGCCGGTCCGGATCGCCTGCGCCTGTGCCAACGGACGGTATCCCATCCTCTCGGCGGCGCGCGCCACCCGCGTGCGCGTCGACTCGGAGATGTCGTCATAGCCGTTCAGCGCCCGACTGACGGTGCCCTTGGTCAGGCCCAGTTCCCGCGACAGATCGTTGATCGTCACGCGATACCGCCCTTTCGACTGGCCCTTCGATAATGCCACGATTCTCCTCCTCCGAATCATACATTCGGTTTCGAAACCGGTTTCGGCAACAGGATATGTCTCGCACCAGTATTGCGGGCCGGGAATTGGGGATGTTGGCGTCCTCCCGCTTGATCCGGGTATGGGATGGCGGCGCAGTAAGAAACGCCCAGTGCAGGCCGCGAGTTACGAAGCGATATGAGGGATTTCGACCGCCCTTGCTTCGACAAAGCCTGCACGGTCTTCGGAAACACAAACGCCACCCCGTAGGGCGGCGTTCAAGCGTTTGGCAGCGCATCTGATTTTGGTTGCGGGAGGGCGCTCAAATCTCAACTTGCAAACGAAAGACGGCCACCCGGTTGGGGCGGCCGATCTTCGAGAACTTGCATCGCAAGTTGAGATGGTTGCGGGGGCTCGCTCAAATCTCAAGCTGCTCTTTCAGGCGGCAGCGTAGGGTTCGGTTCAATAGCATGAATTTATTTCGTGTTTTTGCTCTCAACTTTACAGCTGAGTTGCGACACCAGCGCCTTATCGCCACGCCCGCAATGCGGGACCGAGCTGGCGCTGGGAGACATAAGCGCATCTTGAGCGCGCCGCGCCGCAGGATACTGTAAAGATGCCGCGAGAGTTAAGAATGGTAGCAGAACAACAAGGGATTTTAGAGTGTTGTATTGGGATACCGGCGACAGGGTAGTCGATTGTATACTTCAGAAATTGGAAGGCTTAAGCACTTGGCACTTGGACAGCGACGCTGCGAGCACCGATCAGCTGCTGTCTGGGCTTATCCATATTCAAGAAATGCTCCCACGCGCAGTAGCGCTGCATTTCATTCTGCCCAACCTCTTCGTAGGCAATGCGCATTTTGACCGAGGGACGGATTATCGCAGAAAACTGGTCTTTAACATAACCGACGCGCTGAAACGGGGCCTAGATGCCGCCGCTGATGATCAAAACCTCAAACGTGAAAATGAGACTAATTTTAGCGACCGCCCGCTCAGCCGCGGAGAGGAAATTCTCCATGCAGTGAAGCTTTTCAGCGATAATCAAAGCAAATCATCCTTGTCACGACTGCAACTGGCGGTTAGCCCAACGCGCCTCCAATCACGTGTGAAGACAATTGAAATGCTCATGACTCGGAAGCGAACCTATGGAAATCAATCCCCCGAGCTTGCGATGCTCGGAGAGCTTCACAGACTCGAATTCGAGGCCGAGGGCTACCATGGGGAGAAAGCATAGCTCTGCTGCAAACTGGCTTTCGCGTCAAATATGCAAGCCAGCGTTGTTATCAGAATAGAGAATTTCGGCGCGGTCAACGCCGCCAACCGGCATCAAGGCACCCCAAGGGTAAGCTGGGCTTTTTCCGCGCTGATATTGATAGACAACGAGTTCGGGTAAATTCCGTTTGTCGTAGCGTCGGCCGAACGTGAAAACGACGCTGTTGGGCGCCGCCATGACTAGATGGATACGTTTCACTCCTCGTCCGCTCAGTTGTTTGACAATCTCCAGAAATTCCTGCGCCAACCGATTTTGTTTCTGTTCGGACCAGTGTGCGTCAGAAGACATCCCGTCCAGTTCCAGCCTGACAATGGGAAGATCGAAAGTGGTCGACAGATCCGCGTCATCAACAGGATAAGAGAAGGCGAGCGCCACAACAACTTCAGTGGCGTCAGTAGCAACTTCAATGTCGCTCGATTGGAACACATTACCGTCGTCTTCGCCATCAATGCCGCGCCATGATTCTAGCGCCCTGTCCCAGTCATAGGTTCTAATGTTGCCTTCATCGTCCAGGAGGACACCGGTCAGGAATGTGTAAGGAACAGAGGTCAGGCCGCCGTAGATCGTCGTCAATTCGCTTCGGTCGACATTCTTTCGATGCTGCAGCATTGAACGATGCGCCACGGCGATATCATCGATTGCGCGTTCGGGCTCGATGACCGTGCCATCCATCCTGTTTCGCAAATCGAGTAAGATAGGTATCACCTGACCTTCATGCTGAGCGGACACAGCTTTGTCGAGTGGTGAACCGTCATCGTCACGCAGTCCCCGTCCTTCGATAACGATGACGCGCTTTTTGGTCCTGCTCTTGGCGTCCGCAATGAAACGAGCAATGGCAAGCCCGAGCGCGACCAGAATAACCACCGAACATATGCTGAGGATCCAGCCATCGACCGCATTAATGGCACGCTGCGCGCTCAGGTATCCCTCTGGAACAGATCCGATGATAAGACGGAGAAGTTCAGCAATGAGCGGTACCCCGCCATAAATTGCTGCAAGGAGACCAATGGCAGATGTCAGAAGAAACCGTTCAATGGCGGTAACACGGAACCACCAATCCGTAGCTCTGCGTACAAAATTCTCGAATAGCCGTTTCATCATGTCAAACTTTTCCTGCGATCATCGACGACCTTCTCTCGTGCACCACGTCAACGACCATTGCCGCATGGTCCCTTACGAAGAGGTGCGCGCCGCATTCGAAGCGCCAGCACCACCTCAACCGCGCTATGAACAATACCGCGAAATCGACACCGCCGGAATCATCAACCAAATCTTGCATGGAGCGAACATCCTGCAAGCTGGGATGAACATCAAAACTTGGATGAGTGTGCCATTCCCCCAGATAGTTGAATCGGCGATAGTCGGCCCCAGTGCTGTCGAAAAATGCTGACAGTGCCTCGTCATGTTGATCGGCATGACCTGCCCCTTTTTTCGGGGCCACTCTTAAATCGAGCTTGTTCTCCTTTTGTGTGCCATCATTCGGCGGCGTGAGCAATGGGCGCAGGCGCGGAGCCATCAAGTAGCTCAAGCGGCTGCG